>Ga0209502_10000959_pt1 | contig 28396 bp, 24 predicted proteins | sample ArcticOcean_MG_C_10_FD_187442 | JGI IMG/M metagenome (GOLD analysis project Ga0209502, IMG submission 187442) | Marine microbial communities from western Arctic Ocean - ArcticOcean_MG_CB11_90 (SPAdes) (version 2) | ecosystem: Environmental > Aquatic > Marine > Oceanic | place: Arctic Ocean... | reverse complement strand
ATGGCGATGGTCATTGCTAAAACTAATTGGTTTTTGGTTTTCATGTTAAATTCCTCTTTGGCTGTAGGTTTCCCAAGTCGTTTGGGTTACTGATTAAGTTAGAGTTATTTAACCTGATAAGTGTGAACCTTCTCTGAATAGACTCTGAATTCTTCGTGATCAATAATGAAGATAGTCTGAATTTCACATGATTCTTTGAAACTAAGCTTAGTCTTAAGACTTTTAATCTAATTTTAGGCAGGCAGAGTTAAAACTGCAGATGGGATTGGGATTGAAAATGGGATTAGAATTGATTTTGGCGCTGTTATAAAAGCTATAGGGTCATTTGTTGCTGACCCATACATCATGCGCATTATTTCTAACTCATAAAAACGACGTATAGATCACTATGCGTCTGTGTAAGTATTATTGAAATACAACAGTGCCCTATAAATAACGTTGCTTGGCAACACTAATACTGTTAGATTAGCGGCCGCTTTCACCTTAGATAACAATGGAGTTGTTATGAATACCACTATAGCGGTTGCCGCTGGAATTGCTGTTGTATTTATTTACTTAATACTTTTACTAGCAAAGGCGCGAAGAAAACGTTCATTGAATCGTATCAGTTCTAAATGGGAACTATAGGTTTTCAACCTGACAAACTTTGTCAGCAATATCACACCAACATTAGCCATTTAACGCAGGGTCATTGCAACTGATGGCTCTGCTCTGATCTGCTTTATTCTGATTTAATCTGATCTACTCTGATCTGACCTGGCTGCGAGGTTCTAAAGAACTTTGTGGGTCATTCTTTTAATGCTTCTATCTGCTCACGTATTTTCTCAGCTTCTTGGGTTGTCATAGAATATCCCATGATGTCTCCCTTTCGTTGCAATTGCATTGCATCAAACAATAGCTTTTCGTATTGCTTTTGTAGCTTTTTTGCTGGGTCTTTTTTAAACAATCCAAACATGGCATTTGACTCTTTGTGTTGATAATAATACTGGTTGATGAGTATACATTGGGTGGCTTTGGATTCCAGAGATTTCTAAGGCTTTTTTGGGCCCCTATTTGTGCAGCAATAGCTTTATTGAACTAGGGGGGAGAGGTATTAAACTGAGTTTGAAGATGCAACGGTTGTAATCTCCTCTAAAATATTGTCATAAAGAGAATAATACCTACCACCAACAAAGCCAGAACTTCATGGGTCAACCTTTAACCTATAAACATCCCACTTTGCGGGTATAATCTTTATCCGTGCAGTTATTTTGGTTGGGTCTCGCCCTACTTTTATCTATGAAGTAAATTGAATTTACTTTTAAGGAGAGGATATCATGAAATATATTACTTGCTTAGTAATTGGCTTATTTATGACTAACACATCTTATGCGTATACAGACATAAAGAAGTATCCAAAGGAAAGTTGCCAAGAAATATATCAAGCAATTGGAACCTTTCTTGGCCTTGCAGATGGCGAATGGAAAGAAAGAAATGGAGAAAAGGCAATGTTTTATTCAACCGCATCAGCTAATTATTCAACTATTTATCTAGCTCTATGTAAAAAGTAAAAGACGTGATGCACAGAAGACTGAATGTACGCTGAAGGATTGGCCATGTGTTCCACCATGGGGTCTACTTGCTTCAATAAGTGTCTAAAAACAGCTAAATAGCGATATCAATCAAAGAAATGGTGGTACCCCTACCAGCCACACCTCGGCACACGAATCCACCGCTGTGGCTGCTCCCTTCCAGGCCTGACCAGATTCACGGTTTATCGTTGCGTGGGGACCAATAGGGCTACCATAACGATCACAATCGAGTGATTGCGAGGGGAGCAGTATAGGTAAAAAGGCCCTGCTTCTCAAGTGATTTTTATGCTCGTCAGGCAATCACTTGGTTCATGAGCATGACTCAAACACCATAGCTAGCATAGGGCAAGAACTCAACCTGTTGAGCAGCTTCACCACAAGTATTCGCCTTGACTATAGCCAGTCCATCGCCTTTCATGGCGGTGGTTAGCACACCCGAATTTTGATTGGTCATGGCCTCTAAAACAATGCCTGCTTGGTTATTTTCAAGCAAACGCACCCGAAAATACTCTTCTCGAATACTGGATTTTTGGGGCGGATTGATTAGGCGTGCGCTGAGGCTCTGCCCTTGCGTGTGACTGCAGCCTTGCAAGGCCAATAGAAACGGCCTTGCCATGACGATGAAGGTCACAAGCACACTGGCCGGATTACCTGGCAAACCAAAAATTGGGGTTTGTTTCACGCGCCCAAAGGCTAAGGGTTTGCCTGGTTTAATGGCCAATTTCCAAACCTCTAATTGACCTAGCGTGTCTACAGCGCCCTTAACGTGGTCTTCTTCTCCTTCAGAGACGCCACCGCTGGTGATGATGATATCCGCTTGGTCTGCTGCCAAGGCTAGGGCTGATTCTGTGGTTGGGCGTTCATCGGTAATAATGCCCATGTCAACCAACTCCATGCCTAACTGATCTATTAACCCAGCTAACAAGAAACGGTTTGAATTATAAATTTGCCCTGCTTTTAAGGCCTGCCCTGGGTTAACCAGTTCACTGCCCGTAGAGGCAATGGCCACTTTTAAACGGCGATAAACTTCCACTTGTTCTATGCCCATTGAAGCCAGCACACCTAAATGCCGAGCTTCTAGCTTGGTGCCCTTATCACACACCTGCTGCCCTGCTGTAACATCTTGGCCCTTAAGGCGAATAAACTGACCCGTCTTTTGGCCTTGGGCTAAGGCACTGGGTTGGATACGAATGCCCCCGTCCACTAGATCAACGTCTTCTTGAATGACCACCATATCAGCATTGTCTGGCACTTCTGCACCGGTAAACACGCGGGCGCAAGTATGAGCAACTAAAGCGCTAGGCACCTGCCCTGCAGCAATACGTTGGCTCACAGGAATAATATCTAACTGCAAATCTTCTTGGCACAAGGCATAACCATCCATGGCACTGTTATCTGCAGGAGGCACCGCCACAGCAGAAACGACAGGCGCACTTAAGACTCTGCCTCGGGCATGAAACAGTGGCACTAGCTCAGTGGTTAAGGTGCAACTTGCCGTTGACATAATTTGTTGCTGGGCTTCAGCAACACTGGTGAGGCTGGTTTTATTGAACATATTCACACTTAAGCCAAGTGTTTAGTAGCAGCATTAAAGGTGACCATTTGCACAAAATTACAGGGCTTGTGACGGCTATCTAGCTGTTCCTTAATGATGCCATCCCACGCCATGCGACAGGCCCCTGTTGATCCAGGCATACTAAAAATCACCGTGCGATTAGCCACCCCAGCAACGGTGCGAGACTGAATGGTTGAGGTGCCAACATCGGCCAAGGATAGGCTTCTAAACAACTCGCCGAAGCCCTCAATCACTTGGTCAAATAGCGGCAGTAATGCATCGGGGGTCGTGTCTCTGGCGGTAAACCCCGTGCCTCCTGTAACTAATACGGCATGCACGTCACTATCAGCAATCCATTGACTCACAGCAGCCCGAATTTGGTACACATCGTCTTTCACAATAGCTCGCTGCGCTAAACTATGGCCTGCCGTCTGCAGCCGCTCAATTAGAGTGGTTCCTGACTTGTCGGTAGCAACAGTGCGCGTATCAGAGACAGTTAATACGGCGATATTAATTGGTTGTTGTGGGGTGTTGGCACTTGTCATAGTGAGATTCTCTTGATTGCTATTGGAGAGCAAAAATAACCCCTTTAGTATACAGATACTTGGAGCTAGATTGTAGCTTGGGTAGACACCCAGTTGGCGTGCATTGTTTTCTTTTCTAACCTTAATACTTTAGTTTGAAATACTTTAGTTTGAAAGACTTTAGTCTCATTTACTAAGGTCTAATTTTCAATATTCACCACTTCTCTAGACTAGAGCATAACCTAGAAGCACCTCTGCATTGATCTGCTGGCAGTGCCCATCTTGGTTCAACAACAACAAATTGGAGTTCGCCATGACAGATGTAAAATCTGATAAAACAAATCCTACTGCCGCGGGATGGTCTCGCCGTGATGTGTTGAAAGCCACATCAGTTGGCGCTGTAGGCGCCGCAACACCTATGTTTTTCACCCAAAATGCTTGGGCTGAAAAAGCCATTGGTAACTATCCAGTCAATGGTAGCGAAGTGGTACTCGGTTTTAACGTGCCTCAAACAGGCGCTTATGCTGATGAAGGTGCTGATGAATTACGTGCCTACAAGTTAGCTGTTACGCACTTGAACAATGGTGGCGGCATGCTCGACACCTTGAAGCCAAGCATGCTTAAAGGCAATGGCATCTTAGGCAAGAAAGTAACTTACGTTACAGGTGACACACAAACTAACGCTGACGCGTCTCGTACGTCTGCACGTCGTATGATTGAGCGTGATAAAGTAATTATGGTTACCGGTGGTTCATCTTCAGGTATCGCCATTGCGCAGCAATATCTATGTAATGAGCTTGGCATCATCTTTATGTGTGGTTTAACCCACTCAAACGACACCACAGGTAAGGACAAGCAGCGTTATGGCTTCCGCCATTTCTTCAACGCACATATGACCGGTAAAGCTTTGTCTCCCGTGTTAAGCAACGAATACGGCAAAGACCGTCGTGCTTTCCACCTTACAGCCGACTATTCTTGGGGCCACACCCAACAAGAGTCAATGCAAGAATTTACTGAGAAAGAAGGTTGGGGAACAGAAGGCAACATTATGACGCCTTTGAAAACCACTGACTTCTCTCAGTACCTATCTCAGGTGTTGAATTCAGATGCAGACGTGTTGATTTTGAACCATTACGGCGCCAACATGGTTAACTCTTTAACCAACGCGGTAAACTTTGGCATGCGTGACATGCAAAAGAACGGTAAAAATCTAGAAATCGTGGTGCCTTTATACAGCCGCTTAATGGCTAAAGGTGCAGGTTCTGCCAACATCGATGGCGTATTAGGAACTTCCGGCTGGAACTGGGCTCTTGAAGACGAAGGTTCAAAGGTATTTGTTAAGACCTTTAGTGATGAATATGGTTTCCCACCTTCACAGGCAGCTCACACCTGTTATGTGCAAACTCTTTTGTATGCCAACGCCTGTGAAATGGCGGGTACCTTCTACCCACCAGAAGTTATTAAAGCCCTTGAGGACTTTGAGTTCACAGGTGCTGGTAACGGCCCAACCTTGTACCGTGGTTCTGATCACCAGTGCATCAAAGACATCTTGGTTATGCAGGGTAAATCGCCTTCAGCACGTAATAGCGACTTTGACTATCTACAGATCGTTGATCAAGTGGATGCGAAGACCGTGGATTACGATCCAGCCATCTTTGGTGGTGAATTAGGTCCATACGAGCCAGCATAAGCTGTAACTCAAGACCAATACGGGCCAGTTTATTGCTGGCCCGTTTTTTATTTGTTTATACTACATTAAAAAAATAACATGAATTTGTTACAGCAACCAATGGGGTCTCCACAATGGATATGACGCTCAACGCCTTTACCCTCTCTGTTTTAACCGGCTTGCAGCTGGGTTCCATTTACGTGCTCATTGCTCTGGGCTTAACCCTTATATTTGGCACTTTGGGCGTGGTTAACTTTGCCCATGGCGCACTTTACCTCATCGCTATTTATTTAGCAGTGAGCATCAATAATGCACTCGGTTTTGGCCTAGCGCTGATTCTTGTACCCCCTATTCTTTTTGTGATTGGTGTGCTTTTGGAGCGCGGCTTAATACAGCGCTTCTACAACCGCCCTCATACGGATCAAATCTTGGTAACCTTTGGCTTAGCCATTGTCTTACAAGAGCTTTTAAAATGGATATTTGGTGCCAACAACATCCCTTTTGCCATCCCAAGCTGGGGCAACGGCATTATTATGTTGCATGACTACCTGCCATTCCTTGAAGGCTTCGTGGTTTACCCTAAGTGGCGCATGATTCTAGTGGTTGTGGCTATTGTGACGGTCAGTGCCGTATTTGCTCTATTGCACCTCACCCGCTTTGGCTTGGTTATTCGAGCTGGCATGCGAGATGCAGAAATGCTGCAGTTCCTGGGCGTTAATATTAACCGCCGCTTCATGATTGTATTTGGTTTGGGTGCCATGATTGCTGGCATTGCCGGCGTGTTTGGTGGACCGGTGACTCAGGTCTCACCAGAAGTGGGCATGCGACTGTTGGTGCCCTCCTTCCTTATTGTGGTCATTGGTGGCATGGGATCACTGGGTGGCGCTGTGTTGGCGGGTATTTTAATTGGTATGGCACAAAGTTTTACCGCACCATACATCTACCTCAATACCATTATCATCTACCTTATTACTGTTATCATTTTATTGGTCCGCCCACGCGGCTTATTAGGCGCCAAGGGAGTATTTGAATAATGATTACTCAAAATAACTTTTGGCAACACAATAAAGCCGTCTTAATGTTTGCCCTAGTCGCCTTGACGATGCCCTTATGGTTCCCGTTGATCGGTGGTTATTCTGGCCTAGATACTAAAATCATGATTTTTTGTATCTTTGTGGTGGGCTTTGATATTTTGCTTGGTTTTACTGGCTACTTGTCTTTTGGACATGCCGCTTTCTTTGGCATATCTGCCTACGTTACTGGCATTATGTTAAAGAGTTTTTCCGATAATATTATACCTGCCATTATTGTGGCGGTAGCCGCTGCAACGCTAGTGGCTTTAATTATCGGTTTACTCACATTAAAGAGAACTGGCATCTATTTTTCTATTCTCACTTTAGCTTTTGCCGAGATGTTTGATTCTATGGCCATGTCTATGCTGCAGCGATGGACAGGGGGTGAAAATGGTTTAACAGGCATGCCCACTCCGATGCTATTTGACCTTAAAATGCAGGGTGATACGGTGTTTTACTTTTGCGCCATCTCCGCCATTATTCTGTTTTACTTGGCCAAAAGGATTGAACGCTCCCCTGTTGGTCTGATGATGAAAGCCATCAAGTGTAACCAAACACGATTAGAATACACGGGCATCAACGCACGTAAATACAAACTATTAGCCTTTGTATTGAGCGCCATGTATGCCGCCATTGCTGGTGCCCTCATGGTGGTTTATGAACCCTTTGTGGGGCATGAATTCCTAGGCTGGCATCAATCAGGTGAAGTCGTCATCATGTCTGTTATTGGTGGTGTAGGTACGTTAGTTGGTCCCATGCTAGGCGCTGCCTTCATGCTTTACTTCGAGAATGTGATGTCGGTAGATCTTGGTGAGCAGTGGCTACTTGTGCTGGGCGTTATCTTTATGGCAGTGGTTATATTTATGCCAGGTGGGTTTATGGAAGCAATTGCACGCCTCAAAAAACGTTTTTTCACCACTATTGACGGCGAATAGGAGACTTAATCATGGCCATATTAGATATACATCAAGTGTCCTTAAGTTTTGGTGGTTTACAAGCCTTACAAAACGTTCATTTAAAAATTGAAAAAGGCAGCACCCACGCTCTCATCGGGCCTAACGGTGCCGGCAAGTCAACCTTGCTCAATGTGCTCACAGGCATGCTTAAACCCGATGATGGGTCGGTAATGTTTGATGGTAAACCATTACTCAATGTTAACTCTTACGATATTAACCAGTTAGGCATTGCCAAGGTGTTTCAGACACCAGCAATTTTTCCAGAAATGACGGTCTTACAAAACGTTACTATTCCGGTATTTGCAGCCCGAGACGGCTCTTTTAACTTTAATATGTTTGAGGGTCGCGCTAAACAACGGCCTCTCATTGAGTTTGCTGAACAGCAAATTTGTGAACTGGGTTTGGAAGATCACATGCATGATCTGGCAGGCAGTTTATCTCGTGGAGACAAACGTCGCTTAGAAATGGCCATTTGTTTGGCTAACAAACCTCGTTTATTGTTGTTAGACGAACCCACCGCAGGCATGGCGCGTCATGAAACTGAAAAAACCATAGAGTTACTTAAAAGCATGGACGATGGGATTACCAAAGTTATCGTTGAGCATGACATGAACGTGGTATTTTCCTTGGCTGAGAAGATATCTGTACTGTCTCAGGGCCAGATTATTGCCGAAGGCTCACCCGACGAAATTAAAGGCCATCCCAAGGTCATTGAAGCCTATCTTGGCGAAGCTCAAGTTTAATTAGGGCATAAGGAAGAGACTATGAACGAAAGTAAAGCAGACGCACCACAAACCTTCTTCTCTTGCCGTGAACTGAACGCCTTTTATGGTGAAAGTTATGTGGTACAAGGGGTATCTTTTGACATTCCTGAAGGTGATATTGTGGCCTTACTGGGCCGCAATGGAGCAGGAAAAACCTCCACTTTACGCACCATAGCCAGAGCCGATGCGCCAGGACTAAGTAGTGGTGAAATTTGGCTCAACGGCCAACCATTGCACGACATGAAAGCCTTTGAAGCAGCTCGATCAGGGGTTCAGTTAGTGTGTGAAGATCGACGCATTATTCCAGGTGTCACGGTAGAAGAGAATATTATATTAGCTCAAATCTCTAAACCTGTAGGTTGGACCTTAGAAAAGATATACAGCCATTTTCCAAAGTTAGAAGAACGGCGTAAGCAAGAAGCTTCATCTCTTTCAGGTGGTGAACAACAAATGCTTGCCCTGGCCCGTGCTTTAGCGCGTGATGTTAAGTTACTATTATTGGATGAGCCATATGAAGGCTTGGCCCCCGTGATTGTGCAAGAAATAGAGCGCATGCTGCGGGAAGTAAAATCCATGGGCATTACCACTATCATTGTTGAACAAAATGCCGTGGCAGCGCTTAAGTTAGCTGACCATGCCATTATCATCGATACCGGTGAAATTGTTTTTACGGGCACCGCCCAAGAAGTGCTCGACAACCAAGCATTACGTGAAGAGTACCTAGCCGTTTAATAACATTAGGTTATGTGTGAGTTGATAAAGCAGGGGGTCTGAAAAGCCTCCCCGCTTAATGTCATTTAAGTGCTTGCAGCAAAACCCCTTCACGCAGGGCACCCGTGGAAAAATAAATGCGGTCTAAATTTAAGCTCAGCATAATGCCTTTGAGTATGGCGTAACCTGCAGGTAGCACTTCACCTCGGTCGGGCCGCAAACCTTCAATGACGACTTCATCTAAATTCTCAAAGGCCAGCAGTTGATCTTCCACTTGATTCATTGAAGCTAAATCTAAATAGGGCATACCATGATCGGTGAGCGTACTCAGGCCCGCTAATGCTTTTATGGTGCCTGACGATCCAATACACATTTGCCAACTATCCCAAGAGTCACTTAGGGAGGCTTTATCAATGATATTTTTGGCAGCCTCAACAGCATTCTGGATGTAACTTTGTTGAATTTTACGGTGGGGAAAAAATTGACTACTAAAAGCCACACAACCCATGGGGAAACTTTGTAAGTGTTGGGGGTGCTGCTGACCTAGGATAAGTTCCGTACTACCTCCACCAATGTCGATGACTAACTTTTTGCGCAATTGGTAGTCGGAGGAGGACACCTCACCCACCACCCCACTAAAAATCAATGACGCTTCTTCTTCACCTGTGAGCACACGAATGGGCACGCCTAATATGGCCTCTGCTTGACGTATAAAATGCATTCTATTATGAGCCACCCGCAAGGTGTTCGTTGCCACCACATGGCAATTTTTTAGGGCCACTTGTTTGAGTTTAGGAACTAAACGCTGCAAACAGTTCAAACCACGATCTATTGCCTCTTGACTCAGGAAACCCTGCTCGTCAAGGCCTGCAGCCAACTGCACCTTCTCACCCGACCGACTAACGATACGATACGGCGCCTCAGCGGTGTCCACGACAGTGACATGAAAGCTGTTAGAACCAAGATCAATGGCTGCCACTAAGTAAGTCAATGTATGCAATCCAAAAGTAGTGATTTTGCAGTGTATCAAACAATGTTGAGAAGGCCAATTTTGTCGATGCTCTTCGACTTTTTAAGCCCCCACATATTACCCCTGTGTAATGCGCCCCATATTAGTGCAAATCGAGTTAAATGCTATTTCAAATGCACCATAATTGGTGCGCTTGGATTTAAACCTGAGCAATAAAATACTATAACTTAATGTTTTATATATATTTTTTTACCTTGGCATGATAATCGCAATAGCCAGCCTAGTAATCACTATAACTAACCGAGACCCCCATGGAAAATAATATATTTGAACTCCAGTTCGCTCTGGATACGTTTTACTTTTTAGTTTGTGGCGCTTTTGTAATGTGGATGGCTGCTGGCTTTGCCATGCTTGAAGCAGGTTTGGTGCGCAGCAAGAATACTACCGAAATTTTAACTAAAAACTTTGCTTTGTATGCTATCGCTAGTGTGATGTATCTTGTCGTAGGTTATCAGATCATGTACGGCGGTGGCTGGTTCTTGAGCGGTATTGAAGCCATTGATACTGATCAGGTATTAGCTGACTCAGCAGCAGAAGGATTTAATGGTGGTTCGGTTTACTCCTCTGCCTCAGACTTCTTCTTTCAAGTGGTGTTTGTTGCCACGGCGATGTCCATTGTGTCTGGTGCAGTCGCAGAACGTATGAAGTTGTGGGCATTTCTCGCCTTTGCTGTGGTAATGACTGGCTTCATCTACCCTATGGAAGGTGCGTGGACATGGAATGGCGATGACGTCTTCGGTTTGTACAACCTTGGCGACCTTGGCTTTTCAGATTTTGCAGGTTCAGGCATTGTTCACATGGCGGGTGCAGCTGCTGCTTTAGCGGGTGTGATCTTACTCGGTGCTCGGAAAGGTAAGTATGGCCCCAATGGCGAAATTAAGGCCATTCCTGGTGCGAACCTACCCATGGCCACCTTAGGCACCTTTATTCTATGGATGGGCTGGTTTGGATTCAATGGCGGATCAGTACTTAAACTGGGTGACATTGACTCCGCTCATTCTGTGGCTATGGTGTTTCTTAATACCAACGCAGCAGCAGCTGGTGGTGCAATTGCTGCACTGATACTAGCCCGCATTAAGTTTGGCAAAGCCGATCTTACGATGATGCTTAACGGCGCTTTAGCTGGACTCGTAGCCATTACTGCAGAGCCTTCTACCCCCACTGCTTTGCAAGCTACTTTGTTTGGTGCCCTTGGTGGCGTGCTGGTTGTATTCAGTATTCTGGCTTTGGATAAACTTAAACTAGACGATCCTGTCGGTGCCATTTCGGTGCATGGTACCGTTGGTTTACTCGGTTTGATGCTAGTGCCTTTGACCAATGACGGTGCCACGTTCATGGGACAAATCATCGGTGCAGCAACGATCTTTGTATGGGTATTCGGTGTCAGTTTTGTGGTGTGGTTTATCATTAAAACAATCATGGGAATGCGCGTTACAGACGAAGAAGAAGACAGAGGCGTGGACATTACTGAGTGTGGCATGGAAGCCTACCCAGAGTTCACTAACCGATAATTAATGTTTATTATCTAGCCTGAACAAGGGCCTATTCGCATCGCGAGTAGGCCTTTTTTTTGCTGAGACTTTAATGCTTAACTGACATCAAATTAACCCTTTCCCTCACTTCCCATCAGTTCCCGTATTATTGCCAGTGCCCCTGCGTCCATTAAAGCCTTCCTTTTTTTAACTCTGCTAATCTTTTAACCTTTAAATACTTTATGTTAAAAACCGTGGGGCAAAAGCCATGCCTAGACCTATTTTATTGTTTTAAAAAAATTTTTAGTTCTATATTCTGCAGGCATTAAAATATAGAAACTATAGTTGCATAAATATAATTTATTGATACACTAGTTGCAATAACAGAGAAAACTTAATGAAAAATAACACGCCCCTTTCACTTAAAGAGACCGTCGAAAGTTATCGTGGCCGACTGACCGGTTCAGACCGAGCCATTTTATCGATATTAATGAACGAACCTAGAGCTGCTGTATTTTTGTCAGTCGCTCAAATGGCTGACAAAGCTGAAGTTAATAAATCCACCGTAGTTCGATTTGCGCACAAGCTTGGCTTTGAGGGCTACCCTGAGCTCAGGGCACAAATTAGATCTGAAATTCATCCGGAAGCCAGTTTAGACAAACGCAGTCAACAACGCTTGGAGTCGATAGAACAAGGCTCCAATTTAACCAGCTTAATCGAAAGCGAAATAGCAGCGTTAAATGCGATCTCTGAGTCACTATCCCAGGCGCAGATTGATCAAGCGGCGGACCATCTGGTTAACGCCCGCACCATTTACTTGATCGGTCGAGGCAGCGCTGGCCCTCTGATTATGCATTTAGACCGCCGTTTACGTCGCATTGGCTATCAGACTAATGTTGCACTTAATCTCCAGCGACGGGATATGGCAGAGAAGTTTATGAGACTTTGTAAAGGTGATGCTGTCATTTTCTTTGCATTCCAGGCTCCTGATTCCATGCCAACTGGCTACAAAGGGTTAATTACCCACACCCAAGCCATTGGCGCTAAGTCAATATTAATTAGTGACTCAACAGGGCCTACGATTCAGCCTAGGCCCAATATTTCCCTATCAGTAAGCCGCCCTGACGAAGGCGTAATGCAGTTGCGCACTGGGCCCATTACTGTGTGTGAGGCTCTGGCCATGACTTTAGCCCATAAAAATCCTAAACAAGCCGTTAAAAGCCTCGAAGAATTAGAACGCCTCAGGGATAACCTACTCAATAACAAAGGTAATTAATGCTCAAATTTTTTGACTTTCCAATCACTGCTTCAAGTAGATTTAAAAAAGCGGTAACTGACCCTGTTAACCTTGTCATGCTGATTCTTTTGGTTATTTTAGCTTATTTAGTTATTTGGCCATTTATTCAGCTGTTGATCGAAACCCTCATTTGGGGTGATAGAGACCGTCGCATTTCCCCTGACGCAGTGCCGGGCGAATTTACCTCGTTTTATTGGCAACAAGCCACCTCGGGCCCCCTGTCGCGTAAAATGCTATATGGGCCTTTGCTTAACACACTCATTACGGGTGTTACGGCAACCATAATGGCGCTTTTGGCTGGGGGTATTTTGGCATGGTGTGTAGTACGCTCAGATATGCCAGGAAAACCCTGGCTACAGCCTATTTTAACATTACCCTATATCGTTCCATCATTCGCTATTGCCTTAGCTTGGGAAGCTGTTTTTCGTAGCCCTAAGGTGGGTGGACAACCAGGAATATACGAAGCCCTTTTAGGTGTGGGACCTCCAGAGTGGCTTTCATATGGGACTTTTCCCATCTCCATCACCCTAGCAATCCATTATTTTCCATTTGCATACCTTTTGGTTGCAGGTGCCCTTGCAACGATTGATTCACAGATGGAAGAAAGTGCCCTAATTTCTGGAGCTGGGAGACTTATGACCTTGCGGCGCATTACATTTCCAGTAGTTGCTCCTGCTTTCTTAGCAGCTCTCATTTTAACTTTTGGTAAAACTATTGGGCAGTTTGCATTACCTTTTATTCTAGGTGCCCCAGCACAGTTTCACACCATCGCAACTATGGTTTATGCCAATTTAACATTGGGTTTAGACGCCTTGGCCTTTGTGCTGGCAATCATATTAATTGGTATGTCATTAATATCTATTTGGCTTTCTAATCGTTTTGTAGGTAATAAAACTCGCCGCTTTGAAACCATCAGTGGTAAGGGTTTTCGTAGCCGAGAGATTGCTCTGGGGGCTTGGCGCTGGCCCATTTTTGCTGCGGTAACATTATTTGCTTTCGTGGTAGGCGTCTTGCCGCTGATTTTATTGGGCGTGCAGTCAATCATGCTAATTGATGGCTTTTATGGTTTAGAAAACCTAACTAAACATTTTTGGGTAGGCCAATCAAATCCTGACATTGCCTTTGGTGAACCTGGCGTTTTACATAACAAAATCATTTTGGGTGCGACTTGGAACACCCTTAAACTGGCGTTTATTTCTGCAATTATTGCTTCTGTGATTGGCTTGGTGATTGCGTATATAACAGTAAGGCGTGCTCACAACCCCTTAGCACGTGCACTTGATCAAATTGCCTTTATTCCATTTTTATTCCCAACTATCGCATTTGGCGCCATGTATCTCACTTTGTTTGCTGAGCCTGTAGGACCGATCCCTGCTCTTTATGGCACTTTTACACTACTTGTCATTATCTCTGTAGTAAGCCGACTACCCTACTCTGTAAAGACCGGAGTAACTGCTGTAACTCAAATAGGTCAAGAACTTGAAGAGGCTGCTGAGCTAGCTGGAGCGAGCTGGATGGTTCGTTTTCGACGCATCATCATGCCCCTGTCAAGCTCAGGGGTTTTGTCAGGCATGATGGTTAGTTTTGTTGGTGTGATGCGAGAACTTTCACTTATCGTTTTATTGATTACCCCTTCAACCCGGGTTTTGATGACCGTTGGTTTTGGCTATGCCGAAGAGGGTCTCACCCAATTATCTAATGCGTTGGTATTAATTGTTGCTGTATTGACCATTATCGGGGAACTTATCCTGATGTGGATAGGCAAAGGCAAAATGGCCCGTTTACGCGAAAAACAATCCTAAGGAGGATGACCTTTCAATGTCAAAAATATACGTTCGCAACCTGACTAAAACATATAGTGGCATTAAGGCTCTTAATAATGTGTCATTAGAAATTGAGGCTGGCGAATTCCTAGTGCTGTTGGGACCATCAGGCTGTGGTAAGACAACATTACTACGCTGTTTGGCTGGCCTAGAAACACCTGATGAAGGTGAGATAATAATGGGTGAAAATGTTGTGTTTTCATCTGCTTTAAACATTATGGTGCCACCAGGCAAGCGTAATTTAGGCATGGTGTTTCAAAGCTATGCATTGTGGCCACATATGACTGTGCGCGACAATGTAAAGTTTGGCCTTGATGTATTAAAAACTCCCATCCCAGTAGCTAATAAGAGACTTGATGAAGTTCTAAGTGATGTGGGGCTGGGTCCTCTTGGCGAAAGGTATCCTTCAGAGCTATCAGGAGGGCAGCAACAACGAGTTGCACTTGCACGCCTGCTTGCAACCCAGCCACCTATCTTTTTAATGGATGAGCCATTATCTAATCTTGATGCTCGGTTACGCATGGATATGCGTGTAGAGTTGAAGCGGTTTCAGTCGGATGCCAAAGCTACAACCGTATACGTAACGCACGATCAAACCGAAGCAATGACCATGTCAACGCGAGTTGTAGTGATGAAAGATGGAGAAATTCAGCAAATTTCACCCCCAGATCAACTTTATCGGCAACCAGCAAATACCTTTGTGGCTGATTTTGTTGGTATGCCACGCATCAATCTAATTGACCTAACCGCGAAAGATAACTTGATTCAATCGTATGCCAACGATGACCTGCACTTGGATATTGGCTGGGCTCCTGGCTGTTCACACATCACTGTTGGGGCAAGACCCGAGGACATTAGCATAATAAATGGGACTGCCACAGGTAAAGAATACTTTAAAATTACCGCCGTTTTACCCAATGGGCCAGAAACAATCGTTCAGCTTACCCGTGGCAAGACTACTTTAATAACAAGAGTCGGTCACGATTCTAAATTTGTCGAGGGACAAACTGTGGATATTAGTTTCAATGTTAAGGCACTGAATATCTACGCTACCAAAACTGGATCACTTATCACTCGTGATTCGGTGAAGGATCTAAAAGCCTTTTCGGGCTAATAATAATTCATCTGATAGGGAGAACTATAATAATGAATAGCTTTTTGAAAACAACATTAACACCCATGTTAGCGGTGCTGTCTATGTCCGTAACGGGCGCAGTTTGGGCTGATACAAATTGGCAGAAGTCTGCCGGTGTCGGTGAGTTTGCACCTAAATCTCAAGATTGGACTGCTATTGAGTCTGCAGCACGCGAAGAAGGCACAGTAGTTATCTATTCAGTCTCATCGCGTATTGCCAAACTGGTGGATGGCTTCCAAGAAAAGTATGGCATCGAAATTATTGGTCATGACATGCCTTCAGACCTTCAGATAGAAAAACTGCGCCGCGAACACACTGCAGGCATTAATGCTGTTGATGTGTTGTTTAACTCAGACGCACCTCTATTATTAAATGAAGCTCTTCCCAACGGCCTAGTATGGAACTTTGTACCCGATGGCCTAAGTAGTGATCTGGATGCAGGAGAAACACAACCATTCCTGATCCAGAGGCATTCTAGTAGAGTGGTTTATTACAACACTGAACTCAACCCTAATGGTGCTCCAATTGACTCCCTTTGGGATCTTACGAGTAAAGATTGGACTGGTAGAACACTTTTGCCAAGTCCGCTTGAGGACGGTTTATCAGCTAACTTTATGCAGACAATTTTGAATAATTCAGATGCAATGGCTGCAGCCTATGAACGTGAATATGGGCAAGCCATCACCTATTCTGAAGATGTTATTGAGGCAGTTGCTGAAAGCGCTGTTATTGCAGAACCCAATGCATCCATAGAATGGCTCTACCGCTTCCTTGCTAATGAGCCTGTGTTTATGAGTTCTACAACAAAGATCTTCAAAAATGTAGGTGACATTGAGCAGGATAATCCTCCTTTGGGAATTACCACTTTTTCCAAAATGCGTAAAAACAAAAAAGGCGTTTATGCTGCTGCACCCATTTACGACCTTGACCCAGTATTTGGCGTAAGTTACCCAACCGCGTTAGTCATGGCGGATATGGCACCACACCCCAATGCTGCTAAGTTACTGATTAAATACATGATGGAAGCGGAAGGCTTTTCACCTTGGAACGAGCCAGGTGACTTCGCTGCTCGCTCTAGTATTGAAACGGTGCAAATGGATGAGTTTAATTTACCCAGCTTTGACGCACTTAAATTGTGGCCTATAGACCCAGAACAGATCTACTTTTCTAAGTATGGGTTTCTTGCACTCTATCTTGGCTTACAATAATGTGTTGCTGCTGCAGCCAAACCTGACTGCAGCAGATTTTTGAATAGTTTGCACAACTAGGAAGAGATTTTAGTGAATATTAGTACAATTCTGTTTGATGCTGGCGATATTCTTTATAGTAAACCACGCCGCAAACACAACATCTCAAAGTTCTTAACCGACCGCGGATACTCGCCACCAAAGGTCAAAGACCCTGTGGAACGAGCTATGCGTTTAAAAGCCCATGCGGGTAAAATTGGGGTTACGGAGTTTATGGAATGGCTTATGGAGCATTATGGCGTTTCAGATCTTCAAACGATCGAGGATGGCGTTGCCATGCTTAAGTCGCAACAAAATGACGTAACTTTTTTTGATGGAGTTGGCTCCACTTTGCACGAACTTAAACGTCGTGGTTTTAAGTTAGGCGTTGTGACCAACACCTTCAACCCTCCTTCTGAAAAGAACATTTGGTTCAAGACCATCGGTATTGATGGGATTTGGGATTCCTACGCAGACTCGTGTGAACTTGGTGTAGTTAAACCAGATGCAGCAATTTACCTTGCCGCACTAGAACCCTTGGGTGTTGAGCCTCACAATGCTATTTTTGTTGGCCATGCCCAGTATGAAATAGACGGTGCCAAAGCACTTGGCATGACCACTGTGCGTTTTAATCCAGACCTAGACTGTCTAAGTTCGGATTATCAGGTTGAGAATTTCAAAGATTTACTAGGCATTGTATCCATGCCTAGTTGATCTATTTCTGCTTCTACTAAGGGCATAAAGGCCTAGTTTTTTGAGTGCGGCATGGAAGCCTACCCAGAGTTCACTAACCGATAATTAATGTTTATTATCTAGCCTGAACAAGGGTCTATTTGCATCGCAAGTAGGCCTTTTTTTATTCTTAAAAACTTAATAATTTAACTATAAATTAAGCCTCAATTAAGAAATAACTACTTATGTTGAATTTCACCTCATGAGCAGTTGTTGGTAACATCATTGATCAGACATTTGAGTGTTATTTACAGCCTGCAATCTGTTTGCGCCAGACTAAATATAACTAGATATATCTATTACACAAAGTTGTAACATAGGCCTACATTAGTCTTTAATACTGCACAAGGCTTGGCTGGGTTAAGCACGGTTACGCAAGGTTAAGCAGTGATTTTGTTTAAACCTCTTGATTGAGGTAGCGGTCGGTTTTCGGTGTCGGCTGATGTCCAAGCTGTTATGTTACTCGTTTCTGCAGGAGTCCCCCATGCGCATATGTTTCATCGCTCTATTGATCACCATTTCTGCTCAAGCATGGGCTAATAATGACATAACTAACAACAAGTTAGTTGAAGCTATAGCAGCGATCGATGCGAATGTTATTTTCATGCGACACGCTTTGGCCCCAGGCTTTGGTGATCCAGAGGATTTTAATGTGGCTGATTGTTCGACCCAAAGAAACTTAAATGAAGAAGGCCGCGCGCAAGCGCTTAGCATCGGTAAGGCAATACGCAATAGTGGTTTACAATTTAAAGAAATATTATCTAGCCAATGGTGCCGGTGCACACAAACAACTGAGTTATTAAATTTAGGCCATTGGAGCACTTTCGATGGACTCAACTCTTTTTTCCAAGGCTATGTAGATCAACAAATGACCCTCGATCTTCTCAATAAGAAATTGGCTTCGCTTGATCGTGGAATAATCTTAATGGTCACCCACCAAGTAGTCATTAGCGCCATCACTAAAAATGTGGTGCGCAGTGGCGCCTTGGTGGCCTACAATTCCACCACTTTTGAGACTCAAGAATTTACTTTAGATTGACTCATGTCTGATTCTCTTTGATCGCCTAGAGCGCACTAAAATTCTTTGCAAGGGCTCACAATTACAAGTTAGAGACACTCGCTGAAAAGCAAAATAGAGGCGCTCATAAAAAGGCCAAAGCTTGATCTTGGTCTTGGTCTGCTCTTTAATTTACCTTACTTTACTTTGCTCTTTACTCTACTTTACTTTGACCTTACTTTGCCCAATTAAATGATCACTTCCGTCTCACCAAACCTTGTATTTGATATTGTTATTGATCATATTATTGTATGCTATTACTAGTATTTTTCTTTTCACGTTTTACTAGGCTTTGTGCACTATTCATGCAACTTCACATTCATCCCAGCACCCTCGAACTTGGCTCAAGCCGTTGGCAGCAATACCTCTCTTTGCAGGCAGACCCCTTTAGCCAATATGCATTTCACGCTGCCTTAGAACACAGTGGCAGCGTCGGCGGTGAAAGTGGCTGGCAGCCTTTACACTTAGAAATTACTGAGGAAAGTAAACCTATTGCCCTCATACCAAGCTATGTTAAAACCAACTCTTGGGGTGAGTACGTGTTTGATTTTGAATGGGCTAACGCATACCAGCGTTATGGTTTAGAGTATTACCCAAAGATGATTAGTGCAGTGCCTTTTACGCCCTGTGCTGGGCCTCGGATACTGTTAGCTGAAGGTGCAGAGCTCACAACAGCTTTGACCTTTTTACAACAGCAGTTGCCCCATTTATGCAGCCAACTCAAGTTAAGCAGCTGGCATTGGCTATTTGCTCAGAAACCCGACTGGGAAGCTGCTCAGGAACAATCATGGCATCAACGTATTGGCTGCCAATACCATTGGTACAACCATGAATACAGCCAGTTTGAAGACTTTACAGCGCGACTAACCTCGCGCAAACGCAAATCCATTAAAAAAGAACGCCGCGTCATTGTTGAACAAGGCATCAAATTTACTTGGCAGCAAGGCGACAACATTAACTCACAGTCTTTAAAAGAGTTTTATGCCTGCTATCAGAGCACTTACATGAAACGCCGCAGCCAAGGCTACTTAACTTACCCATTCTTTTCTGAACTACTTACACAAATGCCAGAAAAATTGTTGTTGGTGACGGCTTCTAAAGATGAATCACCCCTTGCCTACGCCTTATTTTTTGTTGATGATGACACACTTTATGGGCGCTATTGGGGCTGTTTAGAAGAAGTTGAATTTCTTCATTTTGAGACCTGTTATTACCAAGGCATTGATTATTGCATTGCCAAGGGCATTCCTCATTTTGACGCAGGTGCCCAAGGTGAGCACAAACTTGCCCGTGGATTTATACCCCAGTTGACCCACTCGTACCATTATTTGGCGGAGTCAGGTTTTAATGACGCCATTAAAGCTTTCTGCACAGCAGAAGCCCAGCAAATAGAACATTATATGCAATGGGCAGAAACTGCCCTGCCCTATAAAACTGAATAAAAGCCAAATAAAAGCTGCATAACATTATTGACCTTTTAGTCATCAAGCATATAGAACTTGACCCACGAGGTAGCACCACCTAACCTGACATTCTATACATCAAACACATGTTTTAATTATGACCACTTCTGAGCCTTCTTCAGCTTATCCCCATTTACTCGCACCATTAGATTTAGGTTTTACTCGCTTAAAAAATCGAGTCATCATGGGGTCTATGCATACAGGCCTAGAAGAGGCTAAAAATGGTTTTGAGCGTTTAGCCGCATATTATGCAGAGCGGGCTAGAGGCGGTGTGGGCCTTATTGTCACAGGTGGCATCTCACCCAACCAACAAGGGTTGACCTTTAGTGGCGCCGCGGCCTTAGATAAGGCTGATAAAGTTGCCCAACATCGCTTAGTCACTGATGCCGTGCATCAAGCGGGCAGCAAAATTTGTATGCAAATTCTGCACACAGGACGTTACGCCTATTCACCTAATGCCATCGCCCCCTCTGCCATTAAAGCGCCCATTAATGCGTTTATTCCAAAAGCTGTTTCTAGTGAAGAAATCGAGCAGCAAATTGAGGATTTTGCCTATAGTGCTAAATTAGCTCAACAAGCAGGTTACGATGGCGTTGAGGTCATGGGCAGTGAGGGCTATTTTTTAAATCAATTTATCGTCACTCGAACCAACCAGCGGGATGACGAATGGGGGGGCAGTTACGACAATCGCACCCGCCTTGCTATTGAAGTGGTCAAACGCGTGCGCGCTGCAGTGGGTGAAAAATTTATTATTATCTACCGCCTTTCTATGCTCGATCTTGTGCCCGAAGGCAGCAACTTGTCTGAAGTGATTCAGTTAGGTAAAGCCATTGAGCAAGCCGGTGCTAGTATAATCAATACGGGTATTGGGTGGCATGAAGCACGCATACCCACCATTGCTACCAAAGTACCTCGCGCTGCGTTCACCTGGGTCACCCATGCGGTGCGTAAACACCTTACTGTGCCAGTGATCACGTCTAATCGTATCAACACACCAGAAGTGGCAGAAAGAGTTTTGGCTAATGGCGATGCAGACCTTATTTCTATGGCTCGCCCTTTCTTGGCTGACCCAGAATTTGTTAATAAAGCAGCTGCCAATCAAGCCGAACGCATTAACACCTGCATTGGCTGTAATCAGGCTTGCCTAGACCATGTGTTTAATGGCAAAACCAGTAGTTGTTTAGTTAATCCAAGAGCTTGTGAAGAGACCCGTATTATTATTGCACCTACCCAAGCTATAAAGACGATTGCTATTGTGGGTGCAGGGCCCGCTGGTTTAGCCTGCGCTGTGACTGCAGCAGAGCGAGGCCACAAGGTCACTTTGTATGATGCAGCTAGCGAAATTGGTGGCCAATTTAATATCGCCAAACGCATTCCAGGTAAAGAAGAATTTAGTGAAACCCTACGTTATTTTGAGGTGCGGCTAAAGGAGCTCAATGTAGAGGTGAAACTTGATACAAGTTTAACGACTCAAGCATTAAATCAGATGCAAGTGGACGAATTAGTTTTGGCTACAGGGGTTAGCCCTCGCCAGCTGGCATTGCCCGGCCATAACCATGCCAAAGTGCTTAACTATTTAGAGGTGATTAAAGGCGTAAACGTAGGGCCCAAGGTGGCCATTATTGGTGCCGGCGGCATTGGTTTTGACGTGGCAGAATTTTTAACTCACGGCACCCATGAACCCAGCACTAACGTGACTCAGTTTATGTCTCAGTGGGGCATTGATATGACCATGCAAGCCCGTGGTGGGGTGGCTGAAATACCACAAAATATAGAAGCTTCGCCGCGCGAGATTTATTTATTACAGCGTAAAACTAGCAAAGTGGGCGCTGGTTTAGGAAAAACTACGGGCTGGGTACATCGCACTGGATTACAGCAGAAGAAAGTTAATATGCTGGCTGGCTGCGAGTATCAGGCCATTGATGACCAAGGCTTGCACCTAACAGTGGGCGGTGAAGCGCAGGTTTTAGATGTAGACCATATTATTGTGTGTGCCGGACAAGATCCAAACCAAAGTTTAAGCCAAGGCTTAGAGCGCCCATATCACCTGATTGGAGGAGCCCAAAAAGCCTCTCAATTAGACGCTAAACGCGCTATTCGCCAAGGCACATTGCTTGCTATAGAGCTATAAATTTTTGTAAGTAAAGGCTAGCTGCCACTAATCCGTATTTTTAATAATACGCTGTAGCATGGTTTTTAAAGTCTCTGACGCATCACTATCCAACCCTTCCAGGGCGTTACTCTCTGCCTTTTGATAGTCTTCTATTAAATGCGCTACTCGCTCTTGGCCCGCAGCTGTACCGGTTACTTTGGTACCCGCATCTAGCTGTTGTACGCGCGCCATATTCTGTTTTTGCAATTCTATAGACAGTTCTAATAAGGTTGTTTGATCCACCATTGTGCGCTTAGCAAGGTCAGCTAGGCTCATACTATTTTCATTGTATAAACACGCCAGTACGCGCCACTCTTTCGTTGTTAGGCCATCATCCGCCACCAATTGATGAAATTCTTCACCCATTTGATGCGTCGCCCGTGACATGTAGTACAACAGATAGTTATCAATAAAGTGACTTACATCATTGGTCTCTGTGGGCGCCAAGGTTGGAATGGCTTCTGCTGTGGCGTAGGCACCCCGGTAAAAGACGAGCCCAGATCCTGCCATGCTGCGCAGACCTTTCACTCGGCCAACAATGATTTCATGGTCTCCACCGTCGTAAGTTGCCCAGGCTTCGCATTCAAAGAAGGTGATCGCTCCAGGTAATGTGGGAACCCCACCAATACCCTGCTCTACCTCCACATCGGCAAACTTATCTGTGCCACTGCGAGCGAATTGATTGGAAGTTGCCATCTGCTCAGCACTTAGAACATTGACCACAAAGTGCTTAGCATTAATAAACGCATCGGCACTGTATGCTGTTTTGGTAATGCTCCACAAAATTAATGGAGGATCCATAGACACAGAGTTAAAACTGCTCGCCGTGGCGCCCACTGGCTCACCGTTTGCGTCTAAACAAGTCACTACAGTCACGCCCGTGGCAAATGACGACAAAGCGTCACGAAATTCGCGGGTGCTAAAAGCTTCTGTAGACATAAGGACTCCAAATAAACAGTAAATAACAGCTGGCTATTATAGGCATTAACTCAGTAAAGGTAAGGTTTAATCTTATAAAAAATGATCAAAATTAAGCTAAATACCAATAAACAGTGGGTTTATGAATATTCGTGCTTCGAACTAAGTGGCGTTAAATAAATAGCTTATAGTATTAAAGCATAAGGTTATAACTTAATTTGCAAACTCTAATAAACTCTCGTACAATTAAGCCACAGATTGAGTCCAATGTTGGAGGTATCGTGTCAAATTCTACGCAAGGTGTGCCAGTGATTACCGCCTTTTTTGATAAGGCAACATCAACGGTGAGTTACGTCGTTGAAGACCCAGAAACTAAAGACTGTGCCGCCATTGACTGTGTTCTCGACTATGATGTTAGCAAGGGACAGACAAGCACGCGCTCCGCAGACAAAATGATTAAGCACATCACAGAGCAGGGCCTCAACCTCATCTGGTTATTGGAAACCCATGTGCACGCAGACCACTTATCAGGGGCACCTTACATCCAAAGCCAACTGGGTGGCAAGATAGCGATTGGTGACCAAATTACCCATGTGCAAGATATTTTTGGTCATTTATTTAATGCTGAAGACGACTTTGCACGCAATGGAAGTCAGTTCGATCACTTGATTACCCCCAACGAGATATTAAAACTAGGGCACTTAACAATCATGGCACTTCACACTCCAGGCCACACTCCTGCCTGCATGAGTTTTGTGGTGAGTGACGCCTGTTTTGTGGGTGATACTTTATTCATGCCCGATTATGGAACAGCAAGATGTGACTTCCCCGGTGGAGATGCCAAGGCTTTATATGATTCACTGCAATTGATTCTAAGTTTACCCGATAACACCCGTCTCTTTATGTGCCACGATTACGCTCCAGGTGGACGCGAATATTTATGGCAAAGTAGTGTTGCAGAATCAAAGGCCAACAATATTCATTTAGTGGGAAAATCCAAAACGGAGTTTGTTCATATGCGTGAAACCCGTGATGCACAGCTTAATACGCCCCGACTATTATTGCCTTCAGTGCAGGTGAATATGCGCGCAGGCCATATGCCTCCAGTTGAAGATAATGGCATTGCTTACATTAAGATCCCTGTTAATCAAATGGTTACTTAACCGGCATGGGAAAAGTGAGCAGGTTTGGTGTGACTCAACTGCCTGCATTAATATGGTTAAAAAACTATGATTTGAGTAGCTTACGGGCTGACATGATGGCGGCTGTGATTGTAAGCATTATGCTTATTCCACAAAGCTTAGCCTATGCAATGTTAGCTGGTTTGCCCGCTGAAACCGGCTTGTATGCCAGCATATTCCCACTCTTGGCGTATGCTTTGTTTGGTTCCAGCCGCACATTATCCGTTGGTCCGGTCGCAGTAGTTTCCCTTTTATCAGCCAATGCTGTGGGCCTAGCTCACATGTCTAGTGGCATAGACGTATTAATCCTGTCTATGACTTTGGCTTTAGTGTCTGGCACTTTAATGTTTATTATGGGCTTGTTTCGATTAGGCTTTATCGCTAATTTGTTAAGTCGCCCCGTCATCACTGGTTTTATTACAGCGGCTGGCATATTGATCGCCCTGAGTCAGTTGAAACACATTTTAGGTATTCCCCTAGCTGGGCATAACTTACCTGAATTGGTTGTTGAACTTGCACAATACAGCACAAATTCTCACTTCCTGACCGTTGTAACAGGTGTCGTCACCATCGTATTTTTGTGGCTTTCTCGTGCACCTTTGACGATTTTTTTATGCCGTTTTATGAGCAAATCTACAGCCTCAGGTTTGACTAAAGTTGCACCTGTGGGTGCAGTCATACTCTCTATTCTATTGGTTTCAACCTTTGACTTAGATCATCTTGGTGTGGAGGTTGTGGGCCATATTCCAGCAAAACTGCCTAGCTTCACTTGGCCTGAATTAAGTATTTTATTAGTCACCACCTTAATGCCTTCTGCCCTCATGATTAGTCTAATCGGTTATGTTGAATCCATGTCAGTGGCCCAAACCTTGGCCAGTAAACGACGTCAACAGATTAACCCAAACCATGAACTTTTGGGTTTAGGCGCAGCTAATGTAGCCTCTGCAGTTTCTGGTGGTTTTGCAGTGACAGGCGGTTTCTCACGTTCTGTAGTTAACTTTGATGCAGGCGCAAGAAGCCCCATGGCTGGTGTTTTTACCGCCCTAGGGGTTGCCCTCGCAAGTCTTTACCTGACACCCTACTTGGCTTTTTTACCCAAGGCTGTGTTAGGAGCTACTATCTTTGTCGCTGTACTCACATTGATTGAACCCCATGAAATCACCTTTACGTGGAAGTATAGTAAGCATGATTTTGCAGCCATGATGGTTACCCTTTGCACGGTATTATTGGTGGGGGTGGAAGCTGGTGTTATCGCGGGTGTCACAGCGACGATCAGCCTTATATTGTGGCGCACTAGTCGTCCCCATACTGCCATTGTTGGCCCAGTTGAAGGTGGTGAACAATTCCGCAATATAGACCGCCACCTTGTTAAACAAGTAAAACAAGTGCTTGTTCTGCGGATTGACGAGAGTTTATTTTTTGGTAACCTTCGCTACTTAGATAATCGGATCAATGGCTTATTGGCCAGCCATCCAGCTATGGAGCATTTGGTGCTTGTGGCGTCTGGTATTAACCATATCGATTCAAGTGCGCTGCAAAGCTTGTTAGAATTAAACACTAGATTAGACGACAAAGGCATTAAAATGCACTTTTCAGATGTTAAAGGACCCGTGTTAGATCGATTACACAGGATTAACTTTGCAGATGAACTCACCGGCACCGTATACTTAAGTCAGCATCAAGCATGGCAAGATTTAACCCAACTTTATTAGGGCCGCTTGACCTAGGTAGCAGGTCTTCAAAAGAGTGAGAAACAGCATGCAGTTAAGTCAATTAAAATGCGCCGTATGTCGTTCTGGCACCCCCACAGTGAGCCATGAAGACCAGTTGGTCTTAATGCAGGAAATTCCAGCTTGGGAGCCTATTATTGTGGCTGGAATGCAGCAACTTCAGCGCCAGTATAAGTTCAAAAACTTTAATTTAGCCTTAGAATTCACTAATCGGCTTGGCGCTATAGCCGAATTGGAAGACCACCATCCAGCCATTTTAACTGAATGGGGCTCAGTTACTGTTAATTGGTGGACGCATACCATTAATGGCCTGCATCATAACGATTTCATCATGGCTGCTAAAACAGATAGCCTCATTGAGTAAGTTAATCCAAAACCACCTTATAAACAGAAGCTAGCTTCAAGCTTTTGGGCTAAAATAAACGCTTGTTCGCATCAGATGCATGCCATTATGTTAAAGTTTTTTGAAAACTTAGTTGATCCCTACCCCCCGGAGCAACCCCAACAACCCCCCAAGGGCGTGTGGCGTTTTTGCTGGCACTATTGCGATGGCATGAAACGTTATATGTTTTTATTGGCCCTCACTGCAGGTGCTTTTGCTGCCATTGAAGTCATTATATTTGGTTTCATGGGTCAGTTGGTTGATTGGCTTAGTGTGCAAGATAGAGCCACATTTTTAAATGATCAAGCTAGTACGTTATGGCTAATGGGCATATTAATTGTGCTTGTGGTGCCTGTTATTGGTCTGCTCAATAATCTGATTCGCATGCAAACCCTATTACCCAACTTAACGATGCGCGTGCGTTGGTTAGCCCACCGCTATTTATTACAACAAAGCTTAGACTTCTACCAAGACGATTTTGCGGGTCGTATAGCCGCCAAAGTCATGCAAGGCTCTATCGCTGTTAGGCAAGTCGTAGGTAAACTTTGCGACACCTTTGCCTACGTTGTGGTGGGCATATTTTCTATGCTGGTGCTGTTATCAAACACCGACCTACGCATGGCTGCACCCATTGCGATTTGGTTAGTGCTTTTTACTGGCGCCATGATTTACTTTCTGCCCCGCTTAGGCCGAATTGCAGAAGACCAAGCCAACAAACGTGCCATCATGACGGGCCGAGTCGTGGATAGTTACACCAACATTAGCACGGTAAAACTGTTTGCCCATACGCAAAAAGAAACGGATTACGCTAAGTCGTCTATGAACTCTTTTTTGCTCAATGTGTTCCAAATGATGGGTCTTAGCACCTGGATGGATGTCGTTGTTACGAGCTTAAATAGCCTGCTTATTTTTGCGACTGCGGCGGTGGATATTTATTTATGGCTTAACCATAGTGCTAGTTTAGGCATGATCGCGGTCAGTTTAGCCCTGGCTATTCGCTTACAGGGATTTTCTGATTGGCTGATGTGGGAAGTGCATGACTTTTATGAGAGTTTAGGCACCGTAGCAGATGCCATGCACACTATTTCTCAGCCTCAAACTGTGCTCAATAATGCTGACACTGTATTAAAAGTGACTCATGGACACATTAACTTTGATGCTATTTGCTTCCACTATGGTAAGAGCCATGGGGTCATCGATAGCTTAAGCCTACAGATTAAAGCTGGAGAAAAAGTGGGCATTGTCGGGCGTTCTGGAGCAGGCAAGTCTACCCTAGTTAATCTGCTGCTGCGTTTCCATGATTTAGAAAGTGGTAAAATTGTGATTGATGGTCAGGACATTAGCCAAGTCACGCAAGACAGCTTACGTGCGGCTATCGGCATGGTGACACAAGATACTTCACTGCTACATCGTTCTGTGCGCGAAAACATTGTGTATGGCAAACCTGATGCCACAGATGCCGAATTACTCCTTGCCTGCAAACAAGCCGAAGCCAATGTGTTTATCGACGATTTAGAAGATCCCAAAGGTAACCGCGGCTATATGGCTCAAGTAGGCGAAAGGGGCGTGAAACTATCTGGTGGCCAACGTCAAAGAATTGCCATTGCCCGTGTACTGCTTAAAAATGCACCTATATTGGTGTTAGATGAAGCCACTTCAGCCTTAGACTCAGAGGTAGAAGCTGCCATCCAAGCCAGCTTAAATCGCCTTATGGATGGCAAAACGGTCATCGCAATTGCCCACCGTTTATCGACCATCGCCGCCATGGATCGCCTGGTGATCATTGACGAAGGCAATATTATTGAGCAAGGTAGCCATAAAGAGTTACTGGCTCTGAATGGCGTTTACGCCAAACTCTGGCAACATCAAACTGGCGGCTTTATTGGTTTAGATTAATCATCGAAACCAAAGTGATTCCAAGTCGATTTAAAAGTTTGTTAACTGTATTTTGAGCTAAGTTTGTTAACTGTATTTT
>Ga0209502_10000956_pt1 | contig 28451 bp, 28 predicted proteins | sample ArcticOcean_MG_C_10_FD_187442 | JGI IMG/M metagenome (GOLD analysis project Ga0209502, IMG submission 187442) | Marine microbial communities from western Arctic Ocean - ArcticOcean_MG_CB11_90 (SPAdes) (version 2) | ecosystem: Environmental > Aquatic > Marine > Oceanic | place: Arctic Ocean... | reverse complement strand
GAATAACGGGCAGAAAAACAATGCGTCGGCGAATAACGGACAGAAAAATAATGCGTCGGCGAATAACGGACAGAAAAACAATGCGTCGGCGAATAACGGACAGAAAAACAATGCGTCGGCGAATAACGGACAGAGAAACAAAAATAAAGCGTTACCCTAATAAAACCAGCATTATATATATTATTTACGAAGGATTACGATACACTGAAGAAAAGGCATGAGACTCGACAAGCTAACGAATTAAACGCCTTGATGAAAAACTACTTAAAACCCAAATTGAAGCGTTCGAGGTCAGTGAAAACCCACCCAAGCGAACAAAACGAACTTCTAATGATAAAAAACAGAAATAACAATTCTCATAGTTTTATTGGGGAACATGTCGTTTTGTATATTATGTTATATTATAATGTCATTAATTGTTCCGAGATTCATTTTTGCCAGCTCTAAAAAAACATCATCGCATAAGCCAGTTAAACTTGAAACGAAATATTATTCACAAGAAGCTTTGAGTAAGTATTATAAGTGTGAAACTCAAAAGAAGATGGAGTTGATTGATTGTGCAATGCGTCATTCTCGTTGTTTGACTTGTCCGTATAATAATATCTTTAGAACTCATCCAGGAGGAGGAGGAAAGAAAGAAGAATAAATATATGTCGTTAATATAATGTTTAACGCATTTAAGGAACCTAAAAAACATTGTAAGTATTTCAAGTATTTATCGATCATATCATCACTCATGAGTATGTTACTCGTAACGATCTCTGTGTTTTTAATGTACAAGAAACAATCACAAGAATATGTTGTGACCTTTTTGATATACGCTTTGTTTTATGCGCTATCATACTTTCAAAACAGATTACTTTATACAATGTGTAAAAAATAATGTGAACTATTTAACAATACAGCGTTGGAATATTACGTAAAATGAACACTACTATGATGTCCGCTAAAACCCCTCTCGTTCCTCAAATCAAGAAATCGAAATCGAAATCGAAAACGATTCCCAAGCTTAATGTATTTCAAAAGTACAAACGTAATACGTTTCTCCAAAAAGCCGAGAAGATCAATGGTCGGTGTGCAATGATTGGATTTACGAGTGCACTCGCAGAGGAGCTTGTAACTGGTCATTCGCTTACCGAACAGTTCATGGATAACATTCCTCTTTTAGTGATTACGACTGGTCTCGTAACCATTGGAACTGCTTCTAATCCTAAGGACGAAGGCATCATTCGTGGTCAATTCAAGCCTGAAGTAGAAGAACTCAATGGTCGTCTCGCGATGATTGGTATGGCTTCACTTTTTCTCAGCGAAGCGACTGGTAACATTGTTTTTTAATCACCTAAAGAACTCTATTACTTATAGTATATTACAATAAATCACAATGGACTTTGAAAAATACTCCTCCAAACTGAGCGTCTTCTCTGGATCCTTTATGGATTTGATGAAGTCATCACACGCATGTACAGAAAAGGGGTGTAGTTCTTTAAACATCTCTACTATGACAGTCGTGTGTCAGACTAATTCATCGTTAATCGACATGGAGAAATTTGTAAATAATTTCGATAATCACATTGATTTTGACGCAGAATTAAAGAAAAAGCATAGATATGACACACCCGTTGTCACCAAAAGAGGGAAGGTCAAAAAAAACTTTTTCAATCAGGCTACATTAACATTCAGAGATATAACTACTAAGAGCATAAAAATTTTTACAAATGGAAAATTACAAATGACTGGTATCACTTCCCTTTTGGAAGGTCAAAGAGTCGCACATAAAGTGTGTGGTCTTATTAGTCGATGCACAGAGACAAACGTCACCCCTGTTTCTGTGGATATTGCTATGATTAATTCTGATTTTTGTATCAGAAAGAATATCAATCTTTTGCGTCTTATGTCTAAAATCACAGGAGATGTGATATTTGCATATGACCCAGATACGTATCCTGGGTTGAAGCTGAAGTATAATAATGTTTCAATTTTTGTGTTTAGCACAGGAAGTGTCGTTATTACAGGTTCCAAGAGTCTACATGATTTACATGGCGCATTCAAATACGTTACGAATCTTGTCTTCTCCAATTTAGAATCATGCACACGGGGCGAGACAAAGGAGAAAAAGAGAAATATGAAATGCGCACATGGGTATCCTAAGAATATATTAGACTGTTGTGCTGTAAAATTTTCTATTGAATAGATAACGCAATGACTCGTCCTGGTATGTCAGATGGCCGATGCTTTACGACATATCTACCAAGTGGTATCTTAAACGCCCAAATGCAAAAACAATTTAGTGTAGGCACAGGTCCCCAGTACCGTACCTTCCTTCAAGAAAACGCTCAAAAAGTAAAAGAAGAAATGCGAAAGATGTCCGTTTCTCAAAGCGGTGAGTCAAACGTGCAATATAAAGAAGCGAATACTAAGTAATTAAATGTTGACATCCTCTGGATTCAAAGTTAAACGAGGTGATCTAAAAAATGGAATGTTAAAGGAATTAACAGTAAGGCCTCAAGTAGGAGAAGGTTTTCAGGGTGGTCCTTTTTTTAAGGTGTATCGCGAAAATAGTACTCGAGTTCGGTTACCCAGATTCTATGGTCAACACCATTACCCTCATTTTGTACATGACGCATCTATACAAGCTTGTGCTACTGTAGATGTACCATTTGTCGGGAAATTAAAGGAAGAAAATCAGCAACATGTAGCATCATCCACTGTTGTTGATATCTTACGTACAAAAGGTGGTGGTATTCTTTCGTTGCCCACAGGTTATGGAAAAACAACTGTTGCGTTGCATGTATTATCTGTAATGTCAGTAAAAACACTGATTATTGTTCATAAAGAGTTTTTGATGAATCAATGGATAGATCGCATTAAACAATTTTTACCCGACGCGCGTATAGGTATTATTCGCCAGAATAAAGTTGATGTCGCCGGTAAAGATGTCGTCATAGCAATGTTACAATCATTGAGTATGAAGACGTATGAAAAAAGTGTATTTAGTGGTTTTGGAATGACCATCATAGATGAAACCCATCACATTTGTTCAAAGACTTTTTCTTGCGCATTGTTCAACGTATGTACAAGGTATATACTTGGATTATCTGCGACACCGGAGCGAAAAGATGGGCTCACCAAAGTGCTCCATTGGTTCATAGGAGATATAGCATATCAAGTAGAAAGAGATACAAGTAATATGAATATAATTGTCGAAAGACACATGTTTAATTGTGACACGCTAAGTATGACTGAAGTTCCGTTAAGCGTTACCGGTCGCGTATCCGTACCTGAAATTATAAATATTTTAACCGAATTAGATGAACGGAATGAGTATATAGTACAGTCCATCATACGTTTTTACGAAGAAGGTAGAAAAACCATCATTCTCACAGACCGCCGTCAGCACTGCATAGCGTTAAAAGAAATGCTCGAAGAAAAGGGTGTCCATGACGCCGGACTATACATGGGTGGTATGAAAAAGCATCAGTTGGATGAATCCGAAGCAAAAAAAATTATTTTAGCCACGTACAGCTTGGCACACGAAGGGTTAGATATTCCAACGCTCGACACACTCATTCTTGCGACACCCAAAACAGATGTCGTACAGGCGAGCGGTCGCATTCTTCGTACAGGGGGTGCGCGTAAATTTGACCCGTACATATTAGATATAGTAGATGCGTTCAGCGTGCTCCCGAGACAAGCGAATCAGCGCAGATTGTTTTATAAGAAAAGCAAATTTACCATCATAGAGAAAAATGAAGAAAAGAAAAAGGAGAAGAAACTCGAAGGATTCAGCTTTGTTGAAGACTAGTATAAGAACTAGAATATTGTAATGAATATAAAAATGGATCTCGCACTCAAAAACCCTCATCCCCGTGACGCGCGTATCGTATTCGACGAAGGTCCCCACGTGTATTACGTAGATGGTTGCTCCGATGGCTATATTTCATCAACTACGATCATTCATTCGTTTTTCCCCCCATTCGATAAAGAGCGCGTCGCGACGATGACCCATAAGAAATACTCCAGGATGCCAGGACATACATATGAAGGCATGTCAGTTCAAGATATCATCGACTTGTGGAGTAGCAACACCGCAGCAGAAGAAGGAACGAAATTACATCATGATGTTGAAGATTATATAAACGGTAAAGATGTGTTTAACGACTCCCCCGAGTTTGGCTATTTCCTCGATTTCAGAAAAGATTTTCCTCAATACGTACCATATCGTACTGAGTGGACTATTTTTGATGATATTCACAAGATATCTGGAAGTATTGATATTGTTTTCGAAGGAAAAAATGGTGGAATTATCCTAGGCGATTGGAAGCGTTCGAAGCAAATTAAATATGCGAATAATTTTCAAAAGGGATTGAACGGTCTCGAGCATGTACAAGATTGTAATTTTAATCATTACGCATTACAATTGAATTTGTATCGTACTATCCTCGAAAATTATTACGATCAGACCGTTGAAGAAATGTTTCTCGTTGTGTTGCACCCTATTAATGATACATACATCAAAATACAAATTCCCCGCATTGAAGAAGACATTCAAACGATTTTAGAAACACGTAAAAGAGTATAAAGACAAGCGCACTTATTTAATAAAACAAATGGAGTTCCACAATGCTCACACCGATATTCACAACACCATGTACAACTTCAACGAAAATCTTATTCGGGTTGTGTGTGCCGAACTCGGTCAAGAAGATAAGGCGGATAGGCTCATCGAAAAGTACCTCACGAAAACGTTTATCAAAATCAAACCGATGCGCGACCCACTGAAGCCAAAGCGCCCTATGTCGTCGTATATGCTCTTTTGTAACGAAAAACGCGAAAATGTAATGAAGAAGAATCCTACGCTCCAACTCGGAGACATTTCTAAAGAACTTGGTAAACTATGGGGAAAGCTTTCTGTAAACGATCGTAAGCCGTATGTTGCTCTGTCAGAAGAAGCGAAAGAACAATATGATGAAGCGATTGTCGATTGGAAAACTAAAAGTAAATTGATCACCTAAAGAGCGCGAACATACTGAGTACATACCAACAAAACTAAAATATAATCATGGATTCCATCAACAACATCCGTCAACGCGGAAACGCCATGCTCAAGACGAATTTCTCCGAGTCTTTGTATCCTTACATCGAATATGAAGTATGCAAGTATGCGAATGAGTTCGTAAATAGTGGATGTGGACATGACGAGGCTGTGAAAACTTTTCAGCGTCATTACGCGTGCAAAATAAGGAGCATTGCCTACAACGCAAAGACGAATCCGATGTTTGTTTCTTTTGTGGAACGAAAAATCATTCCCACAGAAAACATTCCTACTCTTCTTCATGATGAGATGAACCATTGCGGTCTCCATTCCATTATGAAGGAGCATTTAAACGAAAAAGAAAGGGTCATGGAACAGTGGAGGAAATACTGGGATACCGAACACCAATTCTCCAAGGGTATGTTCACGTGCGAATGTTGCAAGTCGACACACACTGTATTCAACGCTGTACAGACGCGTTCCGCCGATGAGCCTATGACGGTTTTCATTACATGCATGGCGTGTAACAATCGTTGGAGAGAATAACGTTTCAACATTTTATGTATATATAATAAGTTCATGAAGATTCCAGACTTTCATGTGTCGAACGTTTTTATCGATGGGACAATTTTCGTCGATAATTTAGATTTGCTGGAAATCATTATTAGTTCTTTAGTTTCACAGTATATAGACCAAGAGATTAGCGCCGAAGATTTAATACTCAAATTTACAGTTCCCATAGTTAATGCTGATGCATCTGAAGCTGTTCAGAAAGAGCAAATTAAAGCGCAATTACCCGCAGCGCAAAAAGCACTCCCCGTTGAAACACAAAATCTTATTGCAGAAGTTTTGTTAGCAAGCCCCCCTGCTAAAGTTGAAATAAAATACGCTATTGATCCAGTGACTGGTTTGGTAGATACTTCTAAACCAAAAACGATTGAAGTTTCGGCAAAAGAGGAATTAAATGAAGATGGTACACCCGTCATTAACCAAGTGACACAAAAACCTGTTGGTTACGACACTGTTGTTTCCACATTCTCACAAGATGCCGATGATACTGCGACAAGGGTAACTTTTGAAATTGAACAGAGTGCTGTTATTGAAGAAGGGACAGATGATGTAGTCATTGCAGCCGGTTTATATCTTCCTCGTCCACAATCCGCTAGTCGTAAGAATACTATCGTACAGCGTAGCGTGGAATCTACCGTGAGAAAGGTAGTTAGCCGTATGAATAAAACCAGCGAAGGCGTATACCCTGCGATCGCTAGTGTCATGGAATCATCATATGACATCGAATTGACAAACTTAGGAAAAATGTTGAATACCTTCTATGTTTTCTTTGTTGATGTTACAAACGAAAGTGATGGATTGAAATGGTCGTTCGTTTACCCGGTACAAGGGCAAGGTAACACAATTGTATATAACTATGCATCCCTTGACGTACCCGATACCATCACTACGACAGTAGGTGTGACAATCAATGCTGATTATCTCAGAAAACCAAATGTGTTCGACATCACCTTCGGTGATGCTGCGTCCGGTGAATCATTCAAAACATCGGTAGATTTAAATCCACCTCCTGCGACATCGTCTAATCCTCAACCTGTCGCTACAATCATCCCATTCGATGAACCAGGTACACCATTTATCGTCATTAACGGTGGTGATAAGGTGAATATTAAGGACGTTCAAAAAGTATTCGATCCACCTGATCCTACACCCACACCGAGCCCAACTATTACTATTACACACCCAACACCTACGCCCAGTATAAGTTTTACACCAACAACAACTATACATCCCACACCCACACCTACTATGACGGTTACACCATCTCCTACTACAACAGGTACGCAAGATATTACAACACTCTTCAATTTCACCCAGAATGGAGCAGATGTCGACGTGTCTCTCAATACAAATCAAATGAATATCGAGGGAACAACTGAAGATATTGCCGGTTTTACATTAGCATTCTTCGTACCAAGCTCGATGTCAGCAACTACGGGTGATGGAAAAGTATCTCTCGTCGATTCATTTGATAATTTTGAATATAGATATGCTACATCTAACAACACATCCAATGTTCTTTATATCACTGGTTATTGTTCCTTCATAGGTTCTCAAGAAGTACATATCGATCGTTTGAGTAATGATGGATACATGAATGTTTTACGCATCAAGAATACCAATGTCAGTAATGTTTCCCCTGTAAACCCAACATTCAATAATGTCGTCGCCATTTCTAACAGAGAAGCAAAATTATGGGATCTCAACATGGCATACAATGCCAGTATCAGAAGTGGATTCTATGTATCTGATATGACGAGTGAGTACATCATGTTACACGTCGATGGCTCTATGTTCGAAGAAGATGCGAGCTCTTTCAGACTCAATCTTGAAGGAATTGTGATCGAATCCATTGAAGATTCTAGTGAATTTAATGGATGGGATATTTCAATAAATAGTGAAAAAAATGAAATCACCGCTACAAAGGGTGAAGGAATTGCAAAGATGCACAAAGGAGATATGAGACGTATGAAGCTTAAATATTCCGAAATCAATGGGGATATTAAAATAAAAGAAGCATACGCCAACGAGAAGAAGATCGAATCCGGATACCTCATCCCAGAAGATGTACAATTTGACAACGGCATCGCACGCATTCGAACTAGGCATATCAAAGATTCTCTCCTTAAGTCATTCCTCGTTATGACAAAAGGGGATTTAGGAACGGTAACCGCAAGTCAATTACTGATAGATGACGGATGGGCTGTAGAGTCTAAATACAACACACGTGATGGGTACACGCGCGTTATGGGTTATTCTACTACACAAGCCCCGAGACGATTCGAAGACATGGATGCTCTCTTCATATACACAAAGGTCGTCAGAACACAACGCATCGCATCTCAGTTCCCTGGATATGCCTTTGTCAACGCTTTAAACGCCAATATTGCGACGATGGCTAACGTACTTACAGGCGATGATATAATTGATGGTATGAGCAGATTCACTTGGTTACTCGATCACATTGCTGATAAGAGCAAGATACCAACAGGAGAATCGTTGAAAGAATTCTTTGTAAAATCTGATGTGACATTCGATGGACGTATCTTGGTGAATGACGTTGTTGCGCTCAAGCAATATATTCTAGGCGGATTAACATACCCCGACAAGAGACCACTTGGTGTATTTGAAGTTAAATATACTATTTCTGGGGTTAGTGATGTCGTGTTTGGACAATTGTCCAATAACTTACAAGAAATCTCGGCCGCTATAGAATCAAAGATTTATGAAAAGTCAGTAGCTACAAATGATGCTAGAAATGTATCTATCGTTGGCACTGAAAGAACACTATCCGGTGATATGAACATATATGCTCGTGTCTTCTGGGATTCGGCTGGGTTGTACAACAATGCGATTAGGAACAGCAATAACATGTTTGAAGCTGTACAGTATACATCATACAGTCTCGCACCAGAAAAGGCTCGCCCAGAAGGCGTTGTTGCGGTGGAACACAGCGGAGGAACATCGTTCACTGTTTACGGTTATGGTTTAAGTGAAATTTCATATTCTACGTACTACACCTCAGTATCTAAGACTATTTCCGGTCTAAGCACAATCGCCTATTCACATGATATTACCATTCCCGATGGAGATTTGGTATCTGGGTTCGATGTGCTCTATGTCACTGGAAGTGGTGGTCGTACGGTAGCAACGGCTGTTTCGGAGATCCCTACACCGACCGTATCCGCTACACCATCTACGACACACACTGTTACACCCACAATCACAAAGTCGCCTGTTCCTACACCCACGATGACAGTGACAATCACAGATGGTTCTGAACTTCAAGAACCACCTTCAAATGCTATCGATCCCGAGAAACCATTTGGTGACGTGAATCACTTGAACCCCCCAATAGGACCAATCGATGAAAAATCCGTTGCTTGGGAAGGTAAGTTGTTGAACGACACAAACACTGGTTATATAACTATTGGTTCTAACGATATTCTATGCATTATGAATGGAGACGACCCACAAAATTTGATTCCTATTCAATACATGAAAGAAACAAACGATAACTTCACGAAGAATCTTTATCACTACGACCAAACGGTATTCAATATGGTGTTTAAACTGTTGAGATACGATGAAAGAAAGATTTACGATTTGGTACATAACTCCGGTATAGTCGGAGGACAAGCAAGCTTTACGCAATTTAAGTATGCGACATCCATAGGTACCAATTATTTCAATCTCGGTACCAGTGTAGACGTCACGTATGCCACACAACGTGTTATGACTATAAATTCATCACTTATGTCCAATAGAGTTGCAAATAGTGTTACCAGCGCATCCGGTTCATTCACTGCAGATGATGATGGTTACAAATGGTTATCTTTCAGATATATTCCAGATGATAGGACAGTTGTTGGACTTTTCCAACAATTTTCAGAATTGAAACTTAATACGACTGTCATCGGTCAACAATCGTCTTCGATTTATTCAGCTGGACTTTTCGGTGGTGCAAGTTGGTCCGATCCTTCTTTCCCCATAGAATACTCAAAGATGTATAAAATTAAGAATATTGGTGGTGTTACATATGACTTTACAGATACAACTAAATATACTTCAAATAGAATAGACTGTGTAGATGGATACAATTGGATTGGTTATCTTTCCACTAAATCAGTAACAGTTTCAGAACTTAACATGGATATTCTTGGTATAATCTTTATAGGACAGGTGGGCTCTACAAAGTATTCAGCTGGACTTTTCGGTGGTGCAAGTTGGTCTGATCCGAATTTCACATTTAATCCCAACGAAGGTTTCTTAGTTTACGTTCCAGAAGACAGTTCTAAAAAATACATAGAATGGCCTCAAGCCGATCCACCCGTATCTAATGGACCTCAATCGAGCGGTAGTCCTACATTTGACATTATCAACATTGGTACACCCACTAATGGATGGACGAGTTTCGATATATCCATCGATACGAACACGTTGAATCAGTATGAATTTCACACAGACAATTCAACAACTTCACCATCTAGGGCTTCTGTTGATAGAAAAGGTGATAGTGAAGAATCAGATACAAACGTGGTGTTATCTACCGATAAGCGATATCAACTCATTCGTTCGATCGAACTCGTCTTCAAGGACCACGTGTACACGAGCAATAGCTTAACAAACGATGATGTAATAACGATTGATCGTAAGTCGGAAAATCGTTTGGGACCCGAACACGATAACATGTATATTTATTGCGCACGAACAACAGTAAGCGATGTGAAAGAAACGCGTGTCATGATCGTCAATGCACACAATGAAATAACCACTGGACTATTGGATATACCACGTATATTTTATACACAAAGTGGTCTGGATATCAACAGTCTTATTGATTGGACTAAATCATATATCGGTTCCACAAGCATATATAAGGCCGAATGGAACCCGCTGTTAGAGGATTCGACCCCAGCGTATGAACAGACGAAGTACACGTCGAGTACTGGTGATACCATAAAAGATTTCTATTGGAAGAAAAAAGATGACGCGATAAAAGCATCTTATACTCCAGAACAAGGTCTTTTCTTACGATATTCGCTCGATTCTGGTCTTATCATTATACCAGGGGGTATTTCTAACGAATCATTTACGGCACCAGGTGGTTTGTCGAGTAGACTCGTGATAGATGATATGTACATTTTCGGAAACGTTGACGGGAACGTTGACGGGAACGTCGAAGAATATTAATTTGTATATTATAAGAGATGGATTACGAAGACCCAGACAAATACGGTGAGGCGTTTGATACTACAAAACTATCAATTGATATTATTTACGGTTTAAAACTATCATCTGATACCACCACCATAGGTAAGCCTAATACGCTACCACTTTATTTGAAACTTGGTGAAGAACTCGAATACAACTACACGAAAGATGTGAAACGAACTGGAGATATCACTAATGTTATTTCTTGGAAACGAATGGCGCATTATAGGCCAATTTCTCGACCGTACGGAGAAACGATGATTAACGACGAGGGTACGTCAATTGGCGGTGTAAAGTACGCCACAAAATACCTTCCTCGCGCGGACGAATTGACCGCATATGTGGATTTGAACGAAGGACCTCTTCAGGGGGAGGTGTTAGAATATATTCGAATGGGTAACATGATAGAAACACCGACACCATCTTGGACACCGACATCATCTTGGACACCGACACCATCTTGGACAGCGACACCAACGGAGTCTTGGACACCAACTATTTCGTACACACCTACGGAATCACAAACTCCTACGGTATCATACACCCCCACTCTTACTGGTACACCCGCACCAACACCATCCTATACGGATACGAAAACACCAGATTTAGAATCAGTCAGTATTATGTTCAGAAGTTTATGGACGGACTCGAGTAATGCTTACTTCATAGTTAAATCTGATGCAGGTAGAATTGGTATGAAATTTAGATACAGGAAGTTTATAAACGACTTTTACGAAAAAAACAAGGATGTCGATTCCCTGGGCTTTGGTTGGTTCGACGCCAAGTCGAATAATGGATATGTGTTTAACCCTATCCGTAAGATCGTTTTAGATGTAGATAATATAGTCATACCCGATCATACACTCGACATTAACGGTTACATTAATAACGTATACAGAGACCATTTATGGGTGGATAAAGAATCTACATTCACGGATATTGAAATGACAGAAAGTTATGAGAGCTGGGGAAATATGGTACTTACAAATGAAGATACGTTTGAATATGCTTTAACGGATGGTATAAAAATTAGAAAAAAATATGAAGATGGGAACGAAGTAATAAAAGGGATTGAATTTAATATACCATTCAACGAAGTATCATTATTATCAAGTGACAATGAACAAAATGAACGTTATGAGAAATTCATTAACACTAAGAATACATCATTAGTTACTGGTTATGACAATCCATTTGATTGTGTATATTTCATTTTCGAAGGTTCCATGGAGAATTCGAACATAACCGATTTAGAGGTACATGCATCAACGCAGGAACAAGTATTGGACAATGGTATTTGGCAATTTATGGATAACCCTTATTACGTGTCGCCAGATGGTGTTCGGGTGATAAGTCATGTAAACCCGGATTACTTGTACTCGATTGAAACACCAACTCCATCATTTACACCTACACAAACTAATACAGAAACAATATCGTTTACACCTACACCGACTATGACATATACAGAAACAATATCGTTGACACCTACACCGACTATGACATATACAGAAACAATATCGTTTACACCAACATTAACGTGTACACCAACCGTTACAGAAACAATAACTGACACATTAAATTTGTTCAATATTAATAGAGACAAGGGTGTAAATATTATAGGCGAGTTACAAATCATTAAAAGAGATGGCACCATTGCAACGGCTAATCGCTTTTTCAACATTGGTCTCGAACCAAATTTTATAGATTTTGATATTTAAAAATAATATTTGTATGTACAATATCTTGTGATGGAGCTTGTATTCGACACTGAGACGAATGGTGCAAAAAAACCAGACGGAACGCTCGACAAAACGAATCAAGAAATTGTTCAAATGTCATGGATTCTTTCGTATCCCAATGGTCAAGAGGTACGAAAAAATCACATTATTTCGGGTGTTTCGCATATTAACTATACTGTGCCTCATGACATTACCGTTGATATGTGTAACACAAAGGGTGTACATTTTTCAATTGTCATTGACGAATTCATGACAGACGTCAAAGACGCGTCTATACTTATCGCGCATAACTTTTCATTTGATTCATCCGTCATATTGAACACAATGCGTCGTAAAAATATACCATCGCTCTTCATGGAGAATTACTTTAGAAAAAAGGGGTTTTGTACCATGAGGAAGACTGCTCGTATTTGTAAGCTCATCGGAAGAACTGGTAAGGAAAAGCCACCAAAATTGAGTGAATTGTATTATCATTACTTCAAAGAAGAACCAAACGGAAAACTTCATGATGCCCTGTATGATTGTGAAGTAACGCTCGCGTGTTTCAAAGAATATAAAAAGAACACGATGATTATAACGTAATGACTGAGTATTACGACCTTCTCGGTATTCAAAAAAGTGCTTCGCCAGATGAAATTAAAAAAGTATACAGAAAACTCGCTATGAAGCATCATCCAGATAAGGGTGGTGATGAAAATAAGTTTAAAGAAATTACAGAAGCATTCGAGGTACTATCAGACGAACAAAAAAGAAGTCATTATGACCAATTCGGGAAAAAGCCGCAACCTGGTCATCCAGGACACCAAGGTGGATTTCATCAAGGATTTGGAGACCCTTTTGATATTTTTAATTCGTTTTTTGGACAGCATCATCCAACCCAGCGTACGGATCATGAAAGAAAGAGACGTCAAGATACCATCGTAGAATATGCAATTTCTATAGAGGATGCATTTGTCGGAAAGAGTGTGAAACTAAAAATAAATCACAAGGGATGTTGCAAAGCGTGTAATGGAAAAGGGAATTTAAAGGAACCCATCATATGCGAAATGTGTAGAGGGATAGGGCAAATTCAACGCCGTATTCAAATAGGTCCTATGCAGCAAATCATAAGACAGCATTGCGAATCATGTAATGGTAAGGGTAAAACATTCGACCCGAGATATCATTGTCAAACGTGTAATGGTTGTGGTGCTGTACAATTAAAAGATGATGTATCTTTTACGATACAACCAGGTATAAAAGAAAATACTACTACTCGGATTCATGGGATGGGGGATTATAACGGTAGTAATAATGATTTAATCATTCGTTTCAAATATAAGAGTCATGATACATATACGGTAGATGGTTATCATATTCATGTGAGACAAAAGGTTCCAATGTATGAGGCGTTATGTGGATCAAGATTCGTATACAAACATCCTGATGGTAAAGAATATATCATACACACGGAGATTATTCTAACACAAGGTAAAACACATACAATACACAGAATGGGAATGTCATCAGAGGGGTCTTTATTTATTCATTTCGATATAGAATTTCCAGAACGATTATTGTCTCCTAACAAAGATTTGGCACAAATTCTAAATTACACGAGTACGACACTCCCTCCTTGTGAAAACGAAATAATTTTAAAATGATTATACAATATATGTATGCTATTCATACATACCATGCCTATATTCTGCTAGGTATACATGAAATTATAAATGACCGACCACTTCCTAATTGGTATGTCGGTATATTTATTTTTATGGTATTCAAAATCGTCGCAAAATATGAAAAGTGTACCATAAGTTACTTGGAATGTAAATTAAGAGGAGTTAGAAAGGAAGAAGGATATATTAATAGATTATTACAATCATTTATTTACATGCCAATAAATGTAATCGAATTGCTACTTTTCACAACACTCTTTATATTCTATCAAACACAAATAAAAAACATTCGTTTAATATAATGGACGATAAACAAAAGAAGCGTTTACAAACCATTACGATGTTCATCGAGATTGCGCTCCTCATTCTAGCCTTTCAATTTGTTTTCGAGCGTAATCCTAAGATACGTTCTATGGGTGGTGCAAAAGCTATACTCTCTGCTTTATGTTGTACCCCCTGTTACATTGGTTATGCACTCGCGTACCCACTTAAAAACATTAAAGCGTAAATTCTAACTTTGTACCCCCGTTATATGGGTTAGAGAGCCCCGATTCAAGCATGAGATTATTTATAGTTTTTCTAGAATATCTCCTGTTTGTGACGTGTACTAATACACGACCATATTTGTCATACTTTCCACATCGTAAAAATACATACGAATTCATTCCACCACATAAATCGATAAATTTTTGTCTCGCTTCCTTTGCTTTCTCTATATGGATTTCTCTGTTTTCCATTGATTTTAGTGGCTTCATTTCAGGTGTATCATATCCTACCGGTCGAAATGTCAACTTTTTCATCAGACCATTGTGATACACAACTGCTCTGAATGTGTCTCCATCGTACACATTCACTACAACACCATAACATTGCACACCATCCATGCTAAATTGTTTTATCGTGTCGTTCGCCTTACACAAAAGATACTTGTGATAACAATCTTTCATGTATCTATATATATATATAGTAGGTCTCATTACATTATTTAAATTAAAAATAACTACACTTTTTACAACAATTTATATTATTGTAAGAAATGTATGCTCTCTACGGGGTTCGAACCCGTGACCTTGGCGTCACTTAATGCTTTCATGTTTTTTACAACACTCTTGTATAAATAAATTATAAGCACCACGCTCTAACCAACTGAGCTAAGAGAGCAAGTGTGAACAACCATGTGTTCACACTATACTATATGCTCATTTCTTTAAATGCTTTTGTTTGGTGTTTTGTTGGGGCTTTTGTTTGGTGTTTTATTGGGGGTTTTGTTTGGGGTTTTATTGGGGGTTTTGTTTGGGGTAATCCCATTAGCCATCAACAGACTACCTAATTCTAATAGGTTAAGTTTTTCAATCTCTTTTTTCTCCATTTTCACATCTATTGCTAGTGCGATTTTTACTAACTTCTGTTTTTTATAAGGGTTCGGGTTATTTTTGGTTTTCCTTTGTAATTTCCCCTTGTCAATTCGGTAAGTTCCGATATGTATTTTGCAAACCCATTCTTTGTAAGATACATCGGTAAGTTGTACAATTGCGCTTATACGATCGCAAACTTGTAACGCAAACATATCTCTTGCCTTTTTGTTATTGTACGTCATTGCTTCACCGAGTAGATATTGGTTCAATTCATTCCAGAAATCGGTTGTTATTCTCGCTTTCTTAACGAGGAGACTGGGATTTGGGGTTTCCTTATCCCAACCAACGAATGGTTTCATTAATGGTTTCAAGAATGCAAGATCAAATTTAAATCTCAAACCAATGTCAACGGGGGTTGCATACAAATCCAAATCTCTTTTAAGCACAAAGGCTTTTAATTTGTCAATCTCTTTATACATTTTCAGTTTTTGTTTATAAATTTTGTTGCGATTTCCTATGTCGTTGTTGTTTTGATGGATACCTATGATGTTGTTGTTCAATGCTGGCATTATTTTATACAATAAAATTGTGACTAATCCATAGTTTGAAAGCGAATACGGTTACGGTTAGTAAGATCTCTCAAGATAATTCTAATAGGTTAAGTTTTTCAATCTTTTTTTTCTCCATTTTCACATCTATTGCTAGTGCGAACGTAAGTCCGTATTAAATTGATGTGATGATTTCAAAAAGAAGCGTGTGATCAACGACACTATTCACGTCACTCGACGTCACGACGTCTCCGTTGTGTTTTTTGAAAGATATACGTAATTTGCCAAGTTTATTTACAACTGGTTTAAATTCGTAATACTTTCTGTCAAAATCCGCTCCTCTCATTGGTCGTACATCACCTGTGTTCAACTTATCAAAATAACACACAGCAAACGACCTATGAGATGCACTGTCATCTACAGATTCAACACGATCTTTGCATTCCTCTATGTCAATTATTATGTATTGTTCATTATCGACTTTTGGAAAAGAAATCCCCTTAAGCTCGATGCTATGCACATTCTTGAAGGGGGTATTCATAATAATGTCATACTGAAAATCATTCGTTTTATTTACATCCCTGCTATCTACAAAAAATATATGAGACCTTTCGTCAACAGTATTTGGTTGGGGAATATAGACGTTTGAATATAACCTATCTTGTTGTCCGTTTTCAACTGAACACTGTTGATAATTCATTATTATTTTACGAAGAAAATCATCCGGTGAATTGTTGTCTTACATTTAAATCCGAAAATGGTCTGTACTTACCGTCCATCCCTAATGTTTCATTTGGTGCAAATATACCGTTTTGCTTAGGACACCCCTGAAATGATTCTATCGCACCAGAAACATCAGCCATTGAAAGCTTCGACACATCCTTGGTAAGCTCTGAAAGTTTATTCACATCACACCCTGTTATAGTCCCTTTCTTACATTTTTTTGAATTGCATTCTTCAAATATTGTTCCGTCATCAAATGATTTACCGTACGCGCTACAAATATATCCCTTCGATTTATGTGTCATGCCGAATTGATCTGTGTATTCCATGTCGTTACACTTCGAATCATGAGTCAATTTGCCATTTGCATCGCTTGTTGTACAAAAGTTATCCATTTTCCATGCGCACGCGGAAGAACAATCTTGCTTCTTTTCTTCCGGCATACCCTGGTTATAATCTATAGGACCACTTGAATCCACCCGCATGAGGCTATTAGGATTGTCTTTCGCATACGTGTAATCCTGATACTTTTCTTGTAATGCTTCTTGTGAGTCTTTACTGAATACCTCATCTGTGCTCACAAATGATTCAACCTGCTTCGTTGTTGATAGCACGTATAAAAGTACAAAAAGTATGAATATGGATACCCATTTATCTTCACATTCCATTATGATATTATTATATTATCATATTATATATGACACACGACGCTATCCGAGTTTTTTTAAATCAATCAAATCCTCGTACACATGAAATAGAATTTCGATTGAAGGATCATACCATGGATCAGGGTGTCGATTTTCAAACATTCGAGAAAGTAAAAGCTTTAGTATCTTCGAACCCCTTATGGAAACCAGAAAAGGAAGAAATATCTACTATTGTTTTCTATCAACATAATTCCAGTAGACATCAATATAGAACAGTCAACGGTGTTCCTGAATTCAAAAAACGTATATTTTTACAACAACAATTGAAACAACAATTGGATGACATAGAAAAAACGTATGGTATCAGATGCGCTCAATCAATCGAAGAACCAATTCGTATACGAAATCCAGAGGAATATTACGAGACCATGAAAAGACACAGAGTGCGTCATTCTTTTTCGTATGATTCCCTTAGACTGGATTTCACAAAAGTCACTCAAAGTAATGGGATCTTTTTTGAAATTGAATGTGAATATATCAAACCTGGTAAAATTGATGTCGTCCCAATTTTATTAGACATAGTGAAGCATATTCAAGGTGGTGTAAAAATAATGACTAATCCTGAACTACGACAAGCTGCGTCATCATTTCACGCACTTTTGAAAACTCATAAATTTCCAGCACCACTTCCTCGTACTATGACAAAAGAAGACATAGATAGCGTTTCTTGTGCTTATAGTGTAACAGAAAAAGCGGACGGAACGCGTTACTTAGCCTATGCAGATTCAGAAGGATTCATGTATTTCATAGGTAGACCCAAAGGTAAGTTCACAAAATGTATTTACATCGGTCGTTCCAAGCTAATAAATATGGTCATTGACGGGGAATTAGTTGGGAATCATTTTTATGCTTTCGATGCTTTGTATTATAAAGGTGATTTGCGACAGCATCATCTAAAAGTTCGTCTGTCTTATCTCGGAAAAGTTGTTAACAGAGTAAATAAATACGACACATTACGAATAAAGTTTCATATCAAAACCTTTTATTTATCACATAACGGAGGAACTATCAAAATGAACATACACGATGGAATATCATCCCAATTTATTCGTTCAAAAGATATTTTTCAGACAGCTACAGAGGTTTATGAAGCAAATCATGCGTATGAACTTGATGGAATGATTTTCACCCCGATGCATATGGGGTATTACAATGAACGTATCTTCAAATGGAAAGAACATAATACAATCGATTTTTACTACTCAAATGGAACTTTACATATAGCTGGTAATCGGGGAAAAGAATATATAAATTTACCATTTTCTGGTTTAGACGGCAAGGGTACGTTCGATGTTTTCAAAGGTGGAAGAAAGATACAAGTGAAAAACGACATTTTCATGTCGACAAATATACCCGATAATGTAAAGTACGGAAAAGTAAACACATCCGTATTCAAACAATACGAGGGACAAGTTGTCGAGTGTCACTTTGATTCCATCGAAAAAACATTCATCCCAATGAAGGCTCGTGGTGATAAAGTGTTAGCGAATAATGTCATGGTAGTCAATGATGCATGGAAATCAGTCGTTTTCCCCTTCACATTAAATGACATAAATGAACAACAATACACATGTATTAGACGATTTCACAATAGAATTAAAAAATATATCATAGATACTCATAAACATAAAGAAATTCTTGATATTGGCTCCGGCGCCGGAGGAGATATTCAAAAATATATTGATTCTAAAGCAAAACGTGTCGTTGGATTCGATATAGTTCCCGTGAAATATCCTCATCCTGACCACATGACATTCATTCACATGAATAAACCATCATATGACATTAAGACAGTCTTAGCAAATAAGCAGATACCCGGAATGTTTGACGTCATATATGTTCATTTTGCGGCTCACTACTTCTTCCGTGATATTCGTTTACTTCACCAATTTATGACGAATATATCTAAAACCCTTCGGAAGAATGGGAAATGTATCATCACAATGATGGATGGCGCCATGATGCATACTTTATTTGAAAAGAACGGTATTAAAAATGGATCGACTTTACAAATCAACAAAAACAACAAGCCTCTGTGTACCATGAAACGCAATTATGAAACATTTGAACTTGTCGGTAATACGATTGAAGTCATGCTTCATGGCACAAAATATTTCAATACCGCGAGCGTCGAGTACGCGGTTGACACAAAAGCGTTCGCACATCATATGAAAGAATATGGAATGACCATCACTTCAAAGAAGGGATTCAAATCATTCAAATCATTTGATGAACACGATATTTTACACCCAGCAGAACGTTCTTTCAGTTATATGAACTGTGTGCTTGAATTCACTCGATCGTAAAACACATGAATTATATTTTGACAAATATATGTAATGAGTATCGTATTTACTCTCACCACATGTTTGCATCTTCCAGGAAAGTTGAAACAAACAAAAGAATGCCTCCGCGCCTTGTTTACAATTGAAAGACACTGGGCTTTTGTCGATTCTTTTGTTCTCATAAATGAATATGATCCTAATAATCCGAGTGGTGTAGATATTTCCTGGATTAGAAAAGAATATCCACTCTTTCAAATTATACAAAAAAGACAAGAAGAAATGGGACAAGCATATTCCGTAAACATCATCATTGATATACTTAAAGCATCAGATGCAACATATTGGCTTCATTGGGAGGAATCTTGGATGATACAACAGCCATTTTTGTTAGACGCCTTGAGCGTCATGCAAACTTGCCCCGATATTTCACAGTTACAAATAGCAAGAGGTTGGGATGATGTACCACATGAAACACACGATGGGTATTTCGTCATTTCAAAGGAGTATCATTCTCTCGTCGATAAGACGTTGGGTTCAAATCCTATTCATAGTATATGGAAACGTAAACCTTGGCCTCTTTTTTCACTTCAACCAGGTATCGATAGAATACAACATATTGTGAATATTGGGTATTTTAATCCAAATCATAATTCAGTTCCAAAAGGAAAGGTGAATGGTTCTGAATTCAATTTTTCTCATAGATGGTATCTTCAAGGTGTTAAAAAGGGTGTTCTTATTCCTTTTAGAGCAATTAGAGACGTATCCCATAATTCTACAAGTTCTTTTATTAAATGATTATGCTATATCTTTTAATATAATGTATTCGTTTGGATCTTTCGTGGTTATGAACGAATACGTATCTCCCGCTGTATCTAAGAAATCGTCTGGTAATGGGTCGTTGGGTAGATGTGCGATTATCTTTGGTTTCACAAGCGGTTCTAACTCCTTCGCAAGCCATATGAATTTTCCAGTGGTTCCGAGTTTATGTTTCACAAATTGTGTAGCTCCGCTTTTTGCAATATCTCCTAGTGTAATTTTATCTAATTTCCCTGATAAATGCTTCATCATTTCTTGTGGTGACTTGTAATTCGTTTTGAAATACCAAAATCCAGCACCTCCTACTACAATAAGGGCTAACATCATTTTTTTCTTTCTATCATCATTACGATACCCACCGTACCCCATCATTTGAGGAGGTGGTGGATATGCATATGGATATGGTGCGGGTGGTGGATACATTAATTATACTTTATATAATTATACTTTATATATTAATCATACTACATTAATATTCGTTAGGGTACCAGAAGAATCTTCTACAGACATACTCTTCAAAAGATACAACATATTAAAAAAGATATTAATAACGCTTAAATGAAGATCGATAACAGCCGTAACATATTCATCAACCGGATGTTCCCTACATATATACCACGCATCATACATCAAAATACTACCAAAAAGGATAGATGAACTGAACGAAATGACCGTATTGAGTACACTTCCCATTTGAAACACAAATTGAGTGGCCATCGCAACTAATATACTAGATACACCACCAATTATCCACCCGCGTAGCCACGAAAAATCATACTCACGATTCACGTATGCGTACACAACAACTCCTCCAGATAAACTACCCGTACACAGTAACGCCTTCGCCACAATCATAGGATGATACGCCGCAATGACCATACCGATCAAATATGCGTCAAAAAATGTTAGGGTACTTAAAAGAACTACATTTTCAGGACTCTTATTTTTATTGTAATACAATGCACACAAATTAACGAGACAAAAAAATAAAGCAATTGATACTGCGTATGGGTTTCCATATAGCGCATTTTGTACAGATGGGATAAATAACGGAATACAAGACATCCCAAAAGATGCTAATAGTTGACCAGACACAACCGTAAACACCTTTGTGATGAAAAGATTCCGCTCCTTCATTATTATTGCATAAGAGATTTAATGTCGTTATCATCTAAACGATGAAGTGCTTTTATTGCGGTGGTGCCGTCAATCGTTTCATGTGTAATTAAAAGTTCGCTTACGATATCGAGACTCTTCCCATATTTTTCCAAAGTAAACATCACATTTTTGTATTCATTCGATATGATTTTACGAACTTCTTCATCTACACACCTTTTCGTATATTGCGATGAATCATCCCCTATGGCAAACTTACCAACATCCGAAAATCCAAAACGTTTCACCATGGTCGTCGCAATATTTGTAACAAGTTCAAAGTCAGATACAGCACCGGTTGTAACTTCATCACTTCCGAACAAAATTTCTTCTGCCGCATGACCCCCCAACCCAACACGAATCTTCTTCAATAGATAAGATTTTGTATACCAACCGTCGACTGAATTTTCATCTGGTACGAATATTGTTACACCTCCAGCAGACCCACGCGGAAGAATGGAGACCTTATCGATCTCATCAAAATCATTCGATAGAATACCAATAATCGCATGACCAGCCTCGTGATAAGCAATACGCTTCCTTTGTACATCTGTATATACCCTTCCCGTTGGCAACCCAATAGTCATTTTATCATAGGCTTCGTCGGTGTCTTTTTTATTTATCACTGTACGACCGTTTCTGGCAGCCATGATTGCTGCTTCATTCATTATGTTTTCTAGTTGCGCGCCAGATTGTCCAGCAGTTTTCTTTGCAATGTTTTTCAAAACAACCTCATCATCAAACACCTTGTTTTTCGTATGTACACGCAAAATCTTCTCACGACCCTTGATATCGGGCAGAGGTAGTTCTATGTTTCTATCAAAACGTCCAGGTCGGGTAAGAGCATCGTCAAGAATTTCCACTCTATTCGTAGCCGCTATGACGATCACTCCTGAATTTTCGTTGAATCCGTCCATTTCAGTCAATAGCTGATTCAACGTTTGTTCGCGTTCGTCATTTCCACCAGATGATGCAATTGAACCACCTCTCTTTTTCCCAATGGCATCAATCTCATCTATGAAAAGAATACAAGGTGATACGCTCCTCGCTTTTTCAAAAAGACTTCTGATACGAGATGCACCTACACCTACAAATACCTCGACAAATTGTGATGCAGAACAAGCAAGAAATGGTACATCCGCCTCTCCCGCGATTGCCTTTGCGAGTAATGTCTTACCCGTACCAGGAGGCCCAGAAAGAAGACACCCTTTAGGAATCTTCGCACCACTGTCAGTAAATGCTTCGGGTGTTTTCACAAACGATACGATCTCGTACACTTCATCACGAATCGCATCGATGCCAGCAACATCATCAAACGTAATATCCGTTTTCTCGATTTTAAAATCATTATTCTGTTGCATAAAAGGCATCCCTCCAGCACCTCCAGTTCTTCTACTAATGGATAAAAAGACAATGTAAAATACAATAGGTATCATCAACGTAAAAAACGCGGTGTAGTCGGTATCGTCAATATACAGTTTTACATTATGTTCTGTAATATCAGATAAAACACCTTCGCTTAGTACAATTTTTGAAGAATATGTTTGATTATCGATTGTCACAAGCGCATCACTCGTATTTTTGTTGTAAACTATCTTGTCCACCTTGTCCACCTTAATATCACGAGAAAGCGTCCCAAAATCAATATACGGAATTTCACTATTCCCAAGTTTCACTCTTACACGATTCCTATGACGATATTCTTTAACTAATGGACGAATATTCATTCGTCCTATGACGATATTCATTTAGTGTATATATGTATCACGTTTTTAAGTACAAATACGATAATATATTGAATTCTCCGTAATTTCACTTTTCCTATCAATTTTTACGACATCTCCCTTTACTAGCCCCATATACTTAGCCATCGCATCATTATGTTTTATGTGAGGCAACTGTGTTGGTATAATTCGAAGATTTCTCACTAGCTCATTCTTTTCATCCACTGTAAGCAACGTGTGCTTCGGAACAACATCATGTTTTGTAATATTGAAGTACAATTCAGACTGCTTGAATAGCTCTACCCGAAGATTGTCTTTAATCATATCGTCAATGTATTGTTTTGCAAAAGATGTAATGCTTTGGTTATATACAATAATCGTATGTGTCAAATTTATTGACTCAAGAATAGCCCGTTTTTCTTTCATATGATTCACTCCAACTTTTGGATCTCTAATAATATACACACACAGTACTCCAGGAACAGTTATACAATCGTCATCTATATGTGTATCACTGTACCCGCGGTCAGAAAGTAATTCTACGATAGTTTTTTTGATTTGGTCTTCCATATATACATATATTCGTTTATTGTTTAAGCCTGGAGTAATGTCCTTTTAAAGCATCCCAAAATGTTTTGTGATAATTATATTTTATTCCATGAATTTTACAAACTCTTTGTACCGTCTTCCATACCTTAGGATAATGACAATGATTCATACCCGGAAACAAATGATGAATCACTTGATGATTCAAACCACCCGATATATGCGTCCAAAACAAATTACCAGGAGCAAAATCAACAGATGACTCAACTTGCCTTCTCGCCCAGCCATCGAGTGCAGATTTGTCTTGTGTATGTTCATCCGCTAAAGGGGTCACGTGAGCTACCTGAAACAAATTACTCAAAATACACCCAGTTGTTAACTCAGATATACCCATGATACATACATACCTGGTAAAACCAACTAACGTTATAGGTACGTACACTTGAGTCACGAAAAAGAAGATCTTTCCTAACCAAAACATGTGCGCATCCCATTCAGACATCGGTCTCAAATTAATATTCCCAATACTCCTGCTCCATATAGACATAAAGTCGTCAATCGCGCAACTCTTGATACTTAATAATGTATACAAGAAGGGTAGATACAGATGTTGATACTTATGATACCAATGCACAGTATCCCAAGATGATATGGTTCGAATATCCCCTTTTTCGTCCGTTCGAATATCTGGATCATTTTTATGATTTGTGTGCAGATGATGTCCCTTTACATGCGTTTGCTTCCATATATAGCTCGAAGCGCCAAACATATCAAGCGTGTATCCCATTATTTCATTCACCTTCGGATTTGAACAATACGCCCCATGATTCGCGTCGTGTTGAATATTTACTCCAACCATTGCCTTATAAAATCCCATCACGGGCGCCCATAATAGTACGTTGTATTCCCAGCATATCATCCAAGACACAATGGACATACAAAGTATATATACGGTCTTCAGGTGCATGATATTCGAATCACGCATGGAACGTTTCTTAAATAACGCTTGTACTTCCCTCTTCATGTCGATGTAAAATGTCTCGTTCGTCTTCATCATACCAACCGGGTGATAGCTATTGAAAAGCGTCGTACAATCCATTCCATCATCCGGTAATTCTATCATTACACCACCAGGATGCCATTTTCTCCAATCCTTTGTACTATATTTCTTTCCATCGATGTAAATATAACCCATATTATATTTAATTTTATTTAGTATTAATAATGTTCGATAGTAAGAACGGTTTTCAAACAAATGTTTGGGGGCCATACGCTTGGTTTTTCCTTCATACTATCACGCTCAACTTCTCTCCAGATAGAACTAAAGGATATCTCGCGTTTTTTAAAAGCCTAGGTGATGTTCTCCCTTGCGGCGCTTGCAGAGAAAACTACAAAAGAATAATATCATCTGATGACCGTAAATTACACCTTGATTCTCAAAAAATGAATTCGCGTTCGCGTGTCTCTCGATGGCTTTTCCGTGTGCATATTCAAGTACAACAAGATATATACGATAAAACAAAACTTAAAAAAGACCTTCCGATATACAAAGATACAAAGGAAGACTTCATTCTGGCTATGAAAGAATATGAACAATACAGATCTTCATGCCAGAAACGCTCTTATGGTTGCGTTAAACCTAAAAAAGGATACAAAAAGTGTCATTCTATCATTCGAATAACTCCAAATAAGCACTCGCTGTAAAGTGTTGTTCAGTTCCACCGTCCATTCGCATGCATATTATTGGACCATATACAACTTCGTTTTGTAATGGAAATGGAAGCTTATGTGGATTTGGTGAATACATCGGAGTGCTTCGCGTCATAAACACAATCGGTCCATACACACTGTGTTCCATTTGACCAATAAAAGTAATTTCTCCACCTAACAGTGTTCCATGTTCATTCGCGTCAATATCGATAGAAATATCTCTTACAGTCCCCTCGTTGGAAATAAATACACAACGTGTTAACATATATTACCTAAAGAACAGTAACCTTTATGTATATACCATCATTCGTAACACGATACCATCATGGATTGTCATATCATTCAAGAAATCAAACAGTCTATCAACCAGTCTGTTTATCACGATTTGCAACACAATCATCCTCCTGTCTTACAAATCGTGAAGGGATGCCCTCACTGCGAAAAGTTTGGAAACATTATTATGACGCAGCGTACGCAATAAGCGTAACCACCGTCAATAAGCTAAAGGAATCCATCGCGTTCACATTATTTTCATTCATCTTTGCAAAAAAACCCATCATGTTCGCCAACAAAAATACAAGACCAGTCGTATACTTATTGGGGCCTAAAAGCAGTTTTTTTATGTCCATTATCTTCTTATTCTATCATCTTAAAAAATTAGGCAGGAAGCCTCACTTTCTTCGCAACATTGGCAACAGCCTTTGTTACAACGTTAAGTTGTGTGGCCGCACCAAGGACAACGAGCACTACAAGTACGAATGTGTGCATCGTGGACATTACGGCCTTGCGCTCCATTTGTTTGTCAGTGGGGAGACCGAGGTCAAAGTCGAAACCCATACGGGAAACGACATTGCGGTTGATGAGATCAAGCATGAAATCGGATTGAAGGAAGTTGTTGAGGAGTACGATAGAAAGAACGAATATGACGTTTTTTGCGTCCATAATGATATAGTATTTTATACAAGGAAAAAAATGCAGCCGATACACCTCATATTGGCAATCGATGAAAATTACGGCATTGGAAAAAATGGTGGAATTCCTTGGGATTCTGATCTCGGATATTTCAAAAAGATTACTACCACTACACAAGACCCTCGCAAGAAAAATGCGCTTGTTATGGGTCGTCTGACATACAAGTCGATGCCCATTTTTCGTATATGCATGTCCCGAAAATGTGTTGTTGTTACATCAACCGAATATGTTCCTTACGCATCCACATCGCGATCGTTTCAAGATGCTATACTAGAATGTCAAAACGATGAAAGTATTGAAAATATTTTTATTATCGGTGGATCCGATATGTACAAAGAAGCTTTAGATGGAGGTTTTGTAGATCACATTTATTTGACACGCGTACGCAGTTCGTATGATTGTGACACGTCCGTTCCCTGGCTTAAAAATGTTCTTAGTAGATACTACAAAATGAGTTTCATCCGACAAGCCGACCGTTTTACATACGAAGTGTATTCACAAAACGGAGAATCCGAATATATTGACCTTCTAAAAGATATCGTTAAAAATGGAGAAGAACGCCCTAATCGCACAGGTGTTGATACTTCTAGTGTCTTCGGTCGCACTATTCGATTCCCATTCAAAGATGGTTTCCCATTGTTGACCACCAAACGAGTCTTCTGGAAAGGTGTTATTGAAGAACTTTTGTGGTTCCTTCGTGGTGATACAAGTTCTACTCGTTTGAGTGAAAAAGGGGTTCGTATCTGGGAAGGTAATACATCTAAAGAATACATGGAAACTCGCGGTCTAGGATACGATGAAGGTGACTGTGGACCAGTGTACGGATACCAATGGAGGCACTGGAACGCCGAATATAGCACTTGTGACGATTCATATGAGGGTAAAGGTATCGACCAAATCGCACAAGTCATCGATGGCATCAAAAAAGATCCATATTCTAGACGTCACATCATTTCTGCTTGGAATGTTGGCCAACTCGACAAAATGGTCCTTCCACCATGTCACGTCATGTGCCAATTTTTCGTCTCTAAAGATGGTGAATTATCATGTCAAATGTACCAACGATCAGCTGATATGTTCCTCGGCGTCCCATTCAACATCGCGAGTTATGCGGCTTTGACCTACATCATTGCCAGAGAAACTGGACTCGAACCAAAGGAACTCATCATGTGCTTCGGCGACGCACACATTTATTCGAACCATATGGATGCGGTCGAAGAACAACTCCAACGCGAACAACGCAATTTCCCCACCCTTAGTATATCCAGTGACGCGGGTTCGTATGATACTTTGAAAATGGAAGACTTTATCATTGAAGGATACAACCCTCACGGAACCATCAAAGCACCAATGGCCGTTTAAAAATTACACAATTGATGATACTATATGGATTTTGAAATTCTTTTAATCTCAATCATTCTTACACTCTTCACGTTGCAGATATGGACATACGATAAGCAATGCGAAGTGTGGAACAACAATTTTCAATGTGATGGATATCACATGCACGCTCTTAAATTATCTTTTTAAACAACCTAAAGAACCACGAACATGATAGTATACAATTCACGGCGCGGCAAGATGGCCGAGTCGGAGTTGGTGCAGATGGTGGAAAGTACGCTGTCCATCCTTGCCGACGACGACACTCTGGCTGACCTGCGGTCGATGTTTCTGCGCGATTTGAACCGGTT
>Ga0209502_10000944_pt1 | contig 28605 bp, 29 predicted proteins | sample ArcticOcean_MG_C_10_FD_187442 | JGI IMG/M metagenome (GOLD analysis project Ga0209502, IMG submission 187442) | Marine microbial communities from western Arctic Ocean - ArcticOcean_MG_CB11_90 (SPAdes) (version 2) | ecosystem: Environmental > Aquatic > Marine > Oceanic | place: Arctic Ocean... | reverse complement strand
GGGGGGGGGGGGGGGGGGGGGGGGGGGGGGGGGGGGGGGGGGAGAGGGAGAGTAGCTCTACCAGCTTATTACTTTTATAAACATTTGGTAATGTGAAGCAACAAACTGCAGACGCATCTGCACTGGTACCTTCAATCTAAAACGATAAACGAAGAAAAAAAATAAACCACGTTTCAAAAAAATTCATCTAAATTTGGCAATGGTTCAAACGTCTCATTACCATTAGTAGGGGGATCCAACGACAACAGCGCCTCAGCCAACGCCGCGTCTTCGTCAGTGAAATGCAGCAGTGGTATAAAGTCATCGGTGCCCACAGGATCAAAGTCATCCAACGTCAGCGAAGGCAACAATTGTGACCCTGGCACAGACAAGTCCAAGTTGTACTCTTCGTCTGCTGTCTCAACCGGGGGAGGCGTTTCTTGTTCTGCGTGCAAGTCTGCGGTAATCCGGATGGTTGACATGCCCGCTCCTTTAAAGTTCATCTTCGCGCTGATCAACGCCAATTCAAGCATATAAACGACTGGCACAAAGCCAGCAGCGACGTAGTTGAACACAGGGAGGTTGTTGGTATCGCGCCGGAACCATAGCAGTGTTTGATCGAAGCCGGGGATGTTGCCATACCCTTTTCCCGACTTCAGTTTTTTCAGCTGTGCGATGGTTATGCTTTTCCACTGCCGGAGAAATTTGCCGCACATGTCGTAAAACTTGCAAAGCGTGTAGCAGAACTCGGCGCACGTGAAAGTAGAGTCACAGTGATGCGTTCTCAAAAACACCATCTTTGCCGCCGGACGCTCGTCCTTGTTCTTTGGCAACGCAATGCTCACTTCAAACAACTTCGCGCCGCCTTCGACCACGTACGACAGAAAAGGGTCATTAGGATTAGACCACCCGTGTGTTGGGCTAACAATCATGTCTTGTCGCTTCATCATAATAACGCGCACGGCCTCAGCAGTAAGGAAAGGGTGGCATGCATTCATGGCTTGCAGCACTGTAACGACGTATTGCACAAGCCGTACGGACGAAGTGTCGCCAACCGTGTTGTCCAACGAAAGGCCGGTTTCCGGATGCACCATGTCCATCTGCGTCAGGTAAGCAGCAACCTGCCGAAGAAAGACCCGCCTCCCTTGTAGACTGGCCCCAAAACCCGAGCTCAGCATAATTTCGTTGAGCTTTCCTTTGCAGCGCAGAACATCTTTGGTGATCCCAAATGATGGAACCGTCGCCTCAGACTGGCATGCAAATGCAATGACGGTCGCGAGGACAGCGAGGCCGTATCCGGCGAGACACCCCTTCGCGGGAGGCACGGCCTTGTGGCACGGGAGCATGACGTTCCAGATACAAGGAATAAGGTTGGTGTACCACGTCACGATGAATGTTTCGAAATCTTCGAACGTACGGTGCACGGTCAGGCTTGCAACGCCGGCGTCCTTCTCCGTCTTGCTGTCGCTTGGGATTTTGCCCCTTGCCGCGTGGTACAGCATGATGGAGCCGACGTCGCTGTCCTTGTCCGCAAACTGCACTTGCATGATTTCCTCGTCGCCCAAGTAGACCCGGCCGTCGTCGTCGTACGTGGTGCCCCCTTTCAACGTTTGCATGAACACGGTCTTCCCGGCGGCGAGCATGGCAGGTTCCTGACTGTTCACCACCCTGAACAAGGTGCAATAAAGCATCGACAGACCATCCAGACATCCGCCTCGGACGTTGCTCGCAACCGAGAGGCATGCTTTAACGTGATCTCGGTGCTCCTCACTGTCGACAGCTTCGAAATAATTCGGCGCAAAGTGCATGTCGTCCGGCAGCACGCTGGTTTCCGTGAGCATCGCGGCTACGTCTTCGCCATCTACCCCGAAAGATGCGGGTATCATCCCCCCGAACACAGCGTCCACGAAGAGCAGGACGCCGTGCTTAACCACTTCGCTGTCCACCGGGAAAAGCAGAGCATCGCAGAAGGTGGACCAGGACGCGTTCAACTCCGTCATGCTGGTCCCACCGACGGAGCGCGCGCGCTTCGGGTACCGCTGCGCCTTTACCCTGTCCGCCAACAGCCAGAGGAAATCAAACAACGCTTCAACCGCCAGCACGGACTCTGAAACGCACCCGGCCCCCGCAAGCAACGGGAACGGCACCTCGTGCCCTACCACGTTCTTTCCCTCCTGGATCAGAAACGCAATACTGTTTCCAGTCTTGGACACACTCGCCTTCGGAATTGAAGTGGCCCGGTCCTTTCGAAAGCCCACTTCAAACCCAAATCCGGAGATTGGTTCCAACTTTACTGTGCCCTCCGGACGTCGGTTGTTTTCGCCTCGGATAGAAATGGTCAACTTCTTCAACTTCATGTCTGCATCAAGTTGCAAATCCTTGCCTTCCTCGACTTTGTCTTTGTGGAGGATTAAGTAAGCCGCCGCACCTTCCTTGACCGCGCACAGCGTGTGGACAACCATGCATTTGTGGAAGTCGGCAGGCGCACAGATGTCGCCGTTGAAGACCAACCCTTTGTCCCTCTCTTCGGGTGAAGCCTTGCCCTGCGGTGCGGTAAGCACGCCCTCTCCTCTCCAGCGCATGTTGTAGATGTCGCCGCAATTAAACGGGATGAAGCCGCTTCGAGCAAACGACGGGTGCGGCAACACGTGAGTAAAAACTTGCTTGATGCTGGGATCCTTGATCATGATAGCCTCTGCGTACGCGCGTGCAATCCCCTCAGGGTGCATGGTAGGAAGCGCGGCGCACATTTGGTCCGCTTCGTCGATCACAGGAGCACGTTCTGCCGTTTCTGTCACGTATTTAACAAACCGCGCCACTTTAGCCAGTGTGTAAACTGTACGATCCCCATCTGCAGCAGCTGTATCCGAAATGGTCAACCCATCGATGGACTCACGGGGGTAAACTTTTTTCATTTTCACCCCCTGCCCTGAATCTAGTATGGCGGAGTTAATGACTTTTGCGACATTCACGGGTATTCCTATAATCGCAGTCCTCCACCGCACAGCGCTTCCTTTCGCGGTGCTTCCTTTCGCATCTACTTTCAACGCCCGCAAACACACGTCTCGTCTCTTTTTCTCCTCTGTATTTTCCTTTTTTTCTTTCATATTTTCTGCAAAAAAAAATTAGGGGAGAAGGAGAGAGAAGCAGTGTAAGGAAACGTACAAACACGCCAACAAACGCGCGTGCGTGTATTTACCCACACTCTCCTCCATGCAACAACTTCTTACTTTAGTCCTCAGCAGCAAGTAATACAGTATTATAACGGTAAAAAAAAAGTGAGGAAAAAAATAAAATGTATTCACACATAAAAAAAAAAAGCTGACAAAAAAATGAGTCACAAAAAAATATAGAGATTTTCCCGCCTTTTATATATCGTAACGATTATAACTGTTCAGTTAACCACACAACTATACTACCGTGCCACTACCACAATGCCTGCGTTGAACACCTACAACCCGCATTCATGTTTAAGCATCATAGCATACATGGAGCAGAGGCTTGCAACAGGCGACCACCTACTGCCAACGGTATTTTTTCACATATATATATCTATATTATGTACGTTACGTTTTGGTATATTTTAAGTGTTTAATATAAAAACTGTTACGTCTTGCTGTTTTTCACAGGAGAGAGACCTCTTTAAGAATTGCATCAACATTCTCTTACGAAGCAATGTACCTGAAACACCGCGAAAGACTAGAGGGTCCCGCGGCGCCCCGGCCAATCCGGTAATAACCAGACTGAATGTATTGTACGCTACCCTATCACAAGCTATCTAATTTGCTAACCAATTGAGGAGCAGACAATTGCGGTAGTAAATTGAAGTTGCCTTTCAGATCGGTTGGATTTTCAACGCATGCGTTTAAGTACGACTTGAACTTGCTAGTGTGGATTCGATGCACGTACCTAGCCATGCCATTTTGTTTTTGAATTATCACCTGAATAAAAATTGAGTTGCAAAATGCATTACATTACACTTGTGAGAATATGATGAATCATCATATACATTTTCTAAAAAAAATATATAAAAAATAAAGTAGTTTACCTCAACCGTTGGGAGCTCAAAGTGCAAAAGACATTCTTCAATTGTATCGAATCCAATCTTGCACACTTCGCACACCAGCACTCCGATCTTGCCGAGTTTAATCTGCTTGTTTCCGTACGGTGCCACAACGGTTCCTGTGTCAATAGGCCCTTTCACAACCGCATGTCCAACGCAGGTCGCCCTGACCTCTCGAACAAGGAGGGATGTGTTCGGGGGGAAAGAGACATCCGTGCTCTTGTTGACGTAGAACGACAGTCCGAGCGACGAGCAGATCTCGATCAGAGCAATGCACCCCGGGATCGGAGCAACAATGTATCTGCTGTCATCCTTGGCAACAACAATGACAGAAGAGGTGGAAAAGGTTCGCCCCCTCTCTACCGAAATCCAATCTCCTCGTTTGCCACCCGGATGAGGAGCGGTTGTAGCAAACCGGATGCGACGGTTGTAGGAAAACCATTGTCCCCCGATGCAAAACCGAGACGCCGTAACAACGGCGTCCGCAGTGACAGATTCACTTTCAAGCGCCGGGCTAAGGGACATTGCGCGCTCTGCAAGAAGTCAACAAAATATCCAGGCAGAAAAATATCGTGCGTTAAACACCGTCAAATATCGGGCAAGCCCATGTCAGATGCAACAACTATCGTCGTAGTTCCGCAAAAAACACTGACATCAAAGCACCTGGACACCAAATCGTGCAAAGATTCACTGCGAAGCAGGTGCAACAAACCGTACACAGTACCGGCACCAACCGGCCAAAAGAACTGTTTAACGCAACTGTTACTTCATGCAGCCGCTCAAATATGCACGACGGTAATACAAAGTGCACTAGTGGCTAAAAAATGCAGGACCAGAAATACAGATCGCGAAGTTACAATTTATGATGACCCACGCGAATCTCTTTATTTCCTCGACCGACTAGAGAGCCAGCGCGCCCAAAGGCATGTACCTTACACGAGCGCCGCTGCAAATATGCCGGCTGTCTGCATCGACGATATTTACGAAGCAGCCAACATTTTGCCACGAAACGTATTCAAACTATCGACGTTTAATGCATTTATGCAGATGTTTGGGACAAGACCACCCCGTACAGAAAAACACATTTGTATACCCTCTTTTTCCCTTCTAGTACAGGCTCCGTCGTTGCAACAACAACAGAGGCCGGCGCCGTCCAGTCACATAACGATTTCAGCAGCGACTCTTCAGTTGCACTCTGATCTTCTCGGTCCTGCGTTTGCATGACGTTGGCACCATGTTGACGCAGCGCCCGGTACGCACAATTACGCGTTAACGAGGTTCCCACAATTATTGTTTTTGTGGACATGTCACGCGAGTAAGGAGCATAAGTGCAAAACCGCATATAGTTCTTGTAGTTTTTACTCCTATTTGTTTGATTTTATAATAAAAAAAAAGAATGCATTACACGGTTCATTTTATCACTCGAAAGTAAAAGCTTTTGTAACTGTTACAATTACATATGGCAACGTTACTTCGACGTGCCGCGCAGTGCAACAACGCTAAAGCGGTGCACCAACTCCTGGCTGTCAACGTAGACCCAAACGCCACGCCACCCAACTGCGACGGCGAAAACGCGCTTCACACTGCTGCCCACAACGGATGCAACGATGTAGTTCGGCTGCTGCTGCAGCATGGAGGTGTTGATATCAATGCTCGCGAGACGTCGTACAATATGACAGCGGCGCACACGTCGATATTAATCGCGGGGCTAGGCGCGTGCGCCTTCTTCCTCCTTCCGTCGAACAAGACCGTAGCAAGCCGTGGCCGTGGCGAGGAGAACCCGCTGTACACGCTCTCGCTGTTGGTGGTCTACGGTATCAACAAACAGTTGCAGGACTCGACCGGCTTGAGCGTCGCAGAAATTGATGCGTGCCACAGCTGGATGTCGTTGGTGGCATTGTTCCGGTTGCACGCCGACGCCCGTTACGTGCTGAAGCATCGCACCGTCGTCGATCCCGACCTGGAAACGTACAAGCAATACGCCGCCGCACGTGCAACCGCACAGGGTGATCTTCCCACGTACAACCTCATGAGAGACATCGGCGCAGGATGGCGACCGCGGACACACTGGCTGTTCCATGCCCGAGTACGTGATGCAGTGCAAACGGTCTTGGCCGTGGCCAACAGGGCACGCGAAACAAGCTTCGAATTACCGCTGGAGATGTGGTTGCTTGTCATGCATTTCTTTCAAAGGAGGTGGTGGCCATAAATTTACAAACGTGCAATGCCATCATGTCATAAGTGCGCAGCGGAAATAGAAACAGAAACGCCACACTTGTTCAACACGCAGACAAAAAAGGTGGAGTGCATTCCGTGCATGAACAAGCACCTTGCAGAGATGAACGACGGCGCGATGGCGTTTTTCACAAATTATTACATGCACAACTGGGTGCAAATCACCCCTAAAGAAATTAAAGAAATTAAAAATATAAAATAAATAAACGTTCGTAGTATAATATTAAAGCAAACCAAAATAAATTGTTAAAATATAAGGTTGCTGCCGTGGTGGCCAAACCGGACATTCGGCTCAAAGTCCTGAAGAACTGTCTCTGGGTAAAACTGGGTGTACGGGTTTAGCGATACGATGTAGACTATGAGTTCGGCGGGCAAGGCCTCGAAGAAATGGCTGTAGCCTGGGCTGTCTTCTTGCATGTTTGCCCGTTTCATGCAGAGCCACGCTGTTTTGATCCGCTTCGCGTCGTAGTACGACAGCACCGGTTTCTTGAACCGAACTGCTAGGCGCCGAGCCGTCGAAGACAGGACCGACACTGAGCTCAGCGCTACGTCAAACTGCGGAAAAAGTTTATCGGTTGGGTTGTACACAAACCCAGCGTGAAACAGATCGGAGCACGCGTGCATGTGCACCTTTGAAGTGTTGGCCACAAAGGCCATGCCGTGAGCAACGCTCTTGAACTGCGCCGAGAACAATGCATTCCTTTTAAGATTATGGTTGCACCCAATCCCTACATTGATTTGAGCTGAATTCAAGTATCCACCGACAGCCATGAGAAACATCGCATGCTTTGTAAACGGCGTGCACCTGTCGTGGCACATCGCGATTACTGCGTTCGCCACCCTCTTTCCGTACCGGTTTAAAACGTCGTTTGTCTTGTTAGAGCTGTACGAAGGAAGCAGCGTGCACGAAGTGACAAACCAATCGATGTCTTCCGACCGAATAGCATCGTACGCCAAGCTCCACACACCTCCGTTCACGGCAAGAAGCCGGCCAACCCTAGATGTGATGCGGTACCCTAGCCACCCTTTGTTGCCCGACGCGTTCTGGCCTTCCTTCACAGCGGGGATGGTTACCGCGTCTCCCGCGCCGTAGATGAACCGCCTGACCATGCTCCAACCTATCGCAGCTGACACCGCTCCTCGACCGCCGTGTCCGTACACCTCTTGAAAGAATCGCGTCACATCCGGAGTTGCAACCCGAAGCGCAACACGGTCAACGAACATGATCGCCATTCTCCGCACAGACTCAATCCTCTCTCTCGCCCTGTTTTCTTCGGCATGCCTGACGTTCCACTTGCCAGCAATCCATTCCACCATAGCGCCTTTGACGTAGCTCACCAACAACTTTACTAGCACTTCGTCGTCAAGTGGCGGGGCATGAGTGTGCAGGTACAGTGGGTGACGAAACACGTGCAAAGGCACACCGTCTTTGTCATGCGATATGTTCCACACCCGTTTCAATATGTCCGCGTCGTTCAACGTTTCTTCGTCATCCAACATCCACTGCAACCGTTGCATAGATACGAATAGATCTTCAGGCACAATTCGCGCGGCCTCGTTGTACGCCAAGTCCCTTATCTGTTCCGGTGCCCCGTGAACTGCCTGCGCCAGCCACGACCACGGACGCATTCCTTTCCGGTGCATCCGAAAGATGGTTAACCAATTCTTCGACAAATCACCGCATGCACATTTAAGTATTTCGCTGTCCTGAATCGGAATCGCAGAAACTGCAATTCTGTATTTGTGGCATCGGTACGCGGTTTCGTGAACCATACGGTTGGAGACGTGCGTTCGTTGGTCGATTATAATGCACCGGTCCAAAATGCTTTTCACCAGCTTCCATCCGTGCTTGAGCCGTTTGAGCAGTTCATCAAAATGAACTTCCCGGGAAAACACAACCGCGGTGTCGGCGAAGCTAATGCGAGGAATAATCTGGTTGGTGGTCATGCACAAGACAAGGTCGGCCGGCGTAATTGTGTTGTTCCGAATGCACTTAATGATCAAAGCGTCGCGCTCGCTGACGGAGGCGTACGTCCACGCTTGCTCAGCGGGCGTCATATGCCCGTAGGCCTTAAACAAAGCCGGCGGAAAGGACATGGTAAAAATAATAAGTTGTAACACAAATTTGTAATTAGTATGAATGTAATGTAAAACAAAAAACAAGTGTCAGAATATATGTATTACGTCCTACCATTTTTTTTAAAAAAAAAAGTAACACACAATCGCAATATGTCAAACCCGGCAGCAACTAGCAACGGCGCAGCAGGCAGGGAGCTCCGCTACATTAAGCGTGGATGCACCCTCTACGAACTCACAATGGCAAAGCTGATCGCGCCTTACCCGTTTAGCGCGCCGAACATGCAAGTTGTTGACCATCAGATACACTCCCAAAGAGGTGTACCGTTGCTTGATTACATTGCAACAACGTCGCCGACGAACGACATTGGGATATGCACCGTGGTGCAAGCAGCGTTGCACTGCCTGGACAATTTGCACTCGTACGGGTTTGTCCACGGTGATGCACGGCCGTGCAATTTTGTGATATTCCGTGGCTGGCAAGAAGACGGCTCCAACTTCCGCTTCGCCGACACCAATTACTTTGTTGCGTTTGTGGACTGGGAAACGCTGTACGTTCCGCCGCAGCACGACGATCTAACCGAAGACATCGTCAACAGCTTCGTTCGCATCGCCGATAGCCTTAAAGACTTTGGCATCATGCAGTACGAAGAGTATGAAGTACAACGAGACGTGACATATAAAATTGATGTGCACGCTTTCTGCGACGACTTTATCAGAGCAGTTGTGCCAACCGAGGCCACTTTGAAGACAATCAACGTGCTAAAAGAAGTGCGCGGGCACACGCCGTCTGCCGTAAAGGGGTGCGACAAGAGCGGCACCGTCATCGATTACACGCAATACTTGAACGACCTCTCGCAACCAGTGAAGAACCCGCTGTGGGCTATATTCCACCTGCAACAGGCGCACATCCCGGCCGTGCTGCGATTAACTGAGTGGGAAACGGGAGATTGCCAGTGCACGCACGCGAAGGTGTGCGCGAACTGCGCCAAGGAGTCCGAAGAAGACAACGACGCCAACATACCCTACGCCCTTCCAGACTTGTCGGGCGTTTTCGCCGAAACCGTCAAGTTCACGATGCTCCACGCCATGCGCGTGTGCAATTACAAGCTGTACTACCTTAAACAGCACCTGCTTACAATGGGCGCTCGTCCGGGAGACATCGAACGCCTCATCTCGTACATAAAATAATAAACAAAGATTGGGCACACACCCCTGCCAAACGATGACTCGGGTGGTTCGTTTGCATTTCGCGCACCCCCCACGTTGTCCAATTTCACGTACCAAAACTGATACGCTTAAAGTTTCCAGGGACACCTGTAGCAAGCGGGCAAATCTCCAATTCGAACACGTTTAAACTTCTTGATCTTTTGGCCTTCGGGCTAGACTCTCCAAACTCATATGTTTGCCACGCGAAATACTGCGTCGAAAAGCGCGCTAATGGTGTCGCCTTAAGGTCGTAGTACGTTACGTTTTTTACAACCAACTCTATCAGTGCGGATTGCAACTGTTCCCACGGGGCTGGCTGAATTGCCGAATCGTCCGCAAGGCCGCCGCCGCCACTTGAGGCACCTGCCCTAATTTTAAACGCTTCGTCCTTTACCGTGAACGTGCAAGTGGATTTGTCGTATATAAATCCGTCGTTGGCCTGTTGAAACTGTTTTAATGCACCCGAATGCACTTTAATGTATTGCCGGTCGTACATGACGCGGAACATGTGCTCGCCCCTCTTTGCGCTTAACGCACCTACCGCCAAAGTGTCGCAATACATCTCGACTTCGACAGCAGAGAACCCCAAAGACTCTTCTTCGTCTTCGTAAAGAAGATGCATTTTGGCAAAATTACCGGTTTCCTCATGGCAAAAACAATACGGACAATTGTCGTAAACGTCGAAGCATGCCTTGCTATCTTTGCGGGAAACCAAATGCACGTTTGGGCCTTCCGGATCGAGCAACCCGTACCCATCGTACATGTTTTCAAACAACGCTTCGTCGATAAAAATGTTTTTCGTTGGCTTATTGCCGTACGAAATTACAAAATCTTTTAAATTGGAATACGTCAACCATTCCCCGGTTTGAATTTGAAACGCTTGATCCGACCAGGGGTTTGCAAACACTCCAATCTTGTGCGGCATTTCTCGTATGTACCAACACTCGGTTTGTTTGAGGCGAATAATCCTAATGAGATCAATGCTGTCGGCGGTGTCACTCGTGTGATGGGTAGCAAACGTCGGTTGAACGACGCTCAATTGTTGCACGCTTTTTTTAAATTTACCGAGACCATTCGGGTGAACCATATAGTACAATATTTTACGTTAAAGGGTTAAACCACAGTTCGTCCGGCATCCAAAGACCATGTGACTTTGACCCCACGACCGTTTTTCTCCATCTTTCGTAGCTCTCTCTTCTTAAAGAAGCGCGTCTACTTCTTCCACGCGGCATCAACCGCGACAACGCAGTTATACTCGTCTAGCGTTTTAACCGATGCATCGTTTGGATCAAACGGCGGGTGGCGTGCTGTTAGCATTGGGTAGGTTTTGCGGATGATGTATGTTAGTTGCGTTTTTGGGTCCCAGTCGCTGGCGTTGGTGCCGTGGGCACGCAAGGGCCGCATGTGTTTGTTGTGCCGGTTGTAGTACGACGCTGCGTCGGCCGCCGTCCTGAAGTGTGCGTCCATGTAGCCCACATGGTGCAGGCCCGCTTGCCTTTCGCCGTTAGTCTCTTGGGCCTCTTCGAGCTGAATGCACTGCAGCACCTCGAGCACGTAACCAAGGTCCATTGCGGTGCCTGTTGTGCAAATTTTTATTTTTTGGAATCCAAAAATCGCAGTCAATTTATATTGTATAGTACAAGAATATCCAGTTGGACTTTGGTACAGTGTAAAACTAAACCTGTTAAAAATAAATATATATATTAGTGTATATATTTACAGCGACTCGCTGTACAGCCCTATATTATGCAATTGCGTACACAGTGCAACGAGCTCGACACAAGTCCAGCTGGACTTTTCAATTATGTACGAGTTCAAGAAAACAAAAATATGACGGAAATAACCATTTCGTGTAGACGTTCGCACCCATGCAGTGGTGACGCGGGCTTTGTAAACGTACGCGTTGTACTTGTGCTTACTAAAAACAAACCGAAGCATGCTCATTTCATTTTATTTGTTTTTTTCGTTATAATATTTCAGCAAATTGTAAAATGCATTACATTTACCGCCACGAACGGGATATTCTCCCTCTGTTAGCGCGGTCTATAACTTTAGCAGACGCGCCGCCCCACTGTACCATCTTGCGTGTACTTCTTGCTGCGTTCGTGCAATTTGCGTCTACGCGGATTCGTGCAGCCCACTGGCACTTTCGGACAAACTTTATCGTGCTTCCTCCTTTCGTTTTAAACAACGGAAGCAGCTCGCTATACGTTGCGCACAGCGACAGCCTGGTTACGCGTGCAGCGTTGATTTGTTTGCCGTGTGCCTTCCTTTCCCCGATTAACATCTGTATCCACGTATCCTCTAGTTCTATGCATGGAAACTTTCCGGCAGAAATGCCTATATTTATAATATTGTTGAAAACGAAGTCCTCCATACCATCAGAGTTAAAAAAAACTGTGGGAGCCATGTCTCCGTTCACGCAAGCCATACTGCAAACGATTCGCTCAAGGAAGGAACTATACCAGAAAAAAAAGCAAAGAAGAAAAGAAAAACCAAAAAGGGTGTGGTCAAGATTGTAGCATCCGTCGGTTCAAACGCCAACTCCGTTGTCGAGAACGAAGCATCTATCGGCATACACTCGAACGGGTACACCGACCCAGTAACGAACGAAGGTGTGCTCACCGGTCGAACATTCGAGATCGAAAGCGAGTTGCACGCCACCGGCGCGTCTTCAGCATTTGCCGCCACCATCAATCCAGTCATGTTTCGCTTTTTCTGGAACGTTTCGAACGAAGTCGACGGGAGTCTAACGTTGATCTTGCTGCACATATCGTTGAACAGGTAGGTGCCGCTCCCCTCCATCATACACGCCGCGGTCACTGCGTCGTCAGACGTTTGCAGGTTAGGGTCTGTCATCAAAACGCACGGGATGTACTGGCCTTTCACAATTTTGAATTGTTCTTTAGCTACCTTTCGTGCAGATGCAATAAGCTGCTCGGCAGCATTGCTGAAAACGGAAGGATAATTAAAATTTGTAGCCTCTGCGTGCCAAACCACGACAACTATTTTCCGCTGGAAAAAAAGAGCCGAGCACCGACCGTATTTACACTCGCTTGAAACTCCCTTGACGCCTTTCGCCACATCAGACCGTTTCAAGAACATAGCATCCACTGCATCGTCAGCAACCAAAAATCCAATCGGGTTATCATGCTCGAACTGGTCAGGCTCCATGAGCATCCTCATGTTTGGGTACTTGCTTTTTGTCATTTCACCCGCCTTGATTACAGCGCACACGTCGGCCATTTGCACGGCCTTTGCAACAAAAGAGGGCGTAGCATACCCGCCTTTGGCGCCCACCCGCCTCAACGCTGTGTACGCCAAGTCTTGGTCAACGTAGCACGAACACAACGCAATGTTAGAGGTGATGTCAAACAGTGCATGCTGGTGCGCGTGCGCGTCGTCCGAGTACGCGCCCGCCATGACGGATACCAGGAGGTCTGCCGCGTTTGCATACAGTCGTTGAAAACCTTCCGGGGTCAGGGTAAACGTTTCATTTTCTCTTGCGTTTTTAATTTCTGCAAGGGCTGCGCTGACTTTGCCGACTATCCGGTCAGTGTCTGGATGCCCAATGGAAAAGCCAAAGTTACAGCCGCCGCCAGTTATTTCTGGGGTGTCGGGCAAGATGCCGTTAGCGTACAGACCAGCAGCGGTGCCCATCGTGATGTCACAAATCTCCATAAGAACTAGAACTCCCACCCTTCCAAACGTGTTAAAGTCAAAGGCGTTGAGGGCCTTGTTTGCCGGAGTGTCGCCGCACTGCCATGCAACAGATGCCCACGCATTCCCGCTAGAGTCAGAGTCGACCTTAACCAGCCCGGCATTAACAAGGGCCACCGTCATCACTTGAGTGGAAGCCATAGCAAACGAAATTATGATTGTACAAAAAAGATCCTCGTGCATATAACCGATGCTTCTCTGCGATGCATTACATACACACAAATGATGGAAGGACTTTCCAAGTTTGATCCTCGGTTTCTGGCGTTTGCCGGGTCCGTCTACATGGGGCTCAAGGGTGGGGCCGGAAGCCTTCTTCGGCTGGCCATGCTCCCGCTGTTCAAGACGCTCGTCAACGTAAGCAGCAGCACGCAGTATCAGAAGCTGACCTTAATCGTGCTTCTCCCTTGGTCGCTGAAAGGAATTTTTGGGCTCCTTTCTGATTTTTTTCCGATTTTTTCGTTCCGGAAACGGTATTACATTCTGATGGCCTCCATTGTCGGCACCGTCGCGATGGCGGCTGTAGCTGCAACGGCCGCGACGTCGGCCTCCGCCACCACCGTCGCGTTCCTCCTCTTTGTGGTGAACGTGCAAATTGCGTGGGTAGACATCTGCACCGAAGCTAAGTACGCCGAGTACATGAGAGGGCTTCCGGAGACGGGGGGGTTGCTTGTTTCCCTCATCTGGGGATCCATGTTTTGTGCTCAGACTGTGGCCGTCATCATTGGAGGCTTGCTGGCAGACGCCGGACGAACCGACATAATCCTCTGGATTTGTACAGTCCTGTGCGGGCAGGTTATCGGCCCAACGCTGGCAGGATGGTTAGCGGAGGATCCGTGCACGGCGCCCGAGTTTGACCGAGGCCTTGTGATAACGGCCGGCACTATAACCGCAGCCGCCGCCGGTTTGACTGTGGTCACGCTGGTTGGCAGTTGGATGGTCCACATCGTGTACGCCGTCCTGTCGGCGGTGGTCATCTCTGCGGTGGCGTGGCGGTACCTGCCGCCTGACATTGCACGGGCCAACCAGTACATGTTCATGTCCTCTGCACTGTACTTATCGTACCCAGGCAGTATGGACTACTTTTTCACGGCGTCCAGCAAATGCGTGCCGAACGGGCCGGCATTTCCGCTGTCGTACTACATCACGGTGCTTGGCCTGAGCGCTTCGGTGGTAGGGGTTTTTGGCATAATAATAGTCCAACGCTTCTTTGGCTCAGCGTCCTTCCGCCGGCTGTTTTGGTGCACTACCGGCTTCAAGTGTATCGCCAGCATTTTCGACGTTGTAATTGTTAAGCGGCTCAACCTCCCGCACATACCCGACAAAGTCTTTATGATGCTGGGGAGCGGCATGGCCATCCCGCTTGCACAAACGATGGACGCCATGCCCGCGGTCGTGTTAACGTCCAAGCTGTGCCCCAGGCAGCACGAAGCCGTCTTTTACGCCATACTCGCGGGGTACCAGAACTTTGGGTCGGCGCTGAGCGTGCTTCTAGGTTCGGCGGCCGCCGAAGCAGCTGGAGTAGAGTTTAACGACGACGTGTGCACGTACGACAACTTTGCCGCCATGATTGTGGCGGGAAATGTTGTTTTGCCGTTGTTGTGCATACCACTGGCATATTTTTTGATTCCCGACGTATCAATGACCGCTAAACAACTTCGCTAACGCTTAAAAGAAAAGAACGAGAAAGAAGATTTTATTTTAAAAGTATGTGCGATCCTGGGTGCACATAAATTAAAGACCGTTTCATTTCGGTGTCTGTAAGGAGAACGGTGCCCAGCGGGCACAGATCAGAAGACCGCTTGAAACAATAGTTGTTTTTGATATTAACGCTGCTGTTATTCACCCACACGTGCCCGTGCAAAACGAACGTTGGTTTTTTAGCGGCTGCGAGTTGGAAAAGAAGACGATCCATTTTATTTATATTGATTGTAGATGTGGTTACTCAATCTTGAAACAACGCTCGTGGCGTATACCCAGCCAAGAATAAAAGCAGGGGCAAAATAGTGAGCGTATTCGCTGGTGTCGCCAGTGGTGTGAAAGCAAATACCCTGAAAGTATGATTTGCCGACGCGTCCGTAGAATATCGCCCACACAATCAACGGCACCAGGAAGGAAGTCGTGTACAACACAAAACGTACCGCCCACTCAATCTTTGGGTAGCTCTTTTTAACATTGCTTTTCATTGCAAGAACAATATCCACAAAGAAAACAACGAAAACAAGCGCAGCACCAATAGCAAACGTATAGAACGCTGTTTTTCGTATCGATTCAATTTCACTTTCCATCGAAGAATCGAAGGTTTCGGGACAATTTGCGTACCGCAAAGTGTTAGAATTCTGCACGTTTCCATCGTTCGGCCTGAATTTAATCGTCAGCCAAGAGTACACAACGCCAACAACAAGCACGGAGAACAACCGTGTTGCCCTGTTCCAATACTTTTCGCCGTCAAACATAATTTGGGCGTACTCGAGGATTTTGAAGCCGACGTGAAGCACCATGACAACTGGGCCGGCCACCGACGTTGACAGCTGGCCAGTAGTCGGTTCAACCACCGCAAATCCGGCGTTTGCAATCACTGTTGGCGTGTTAATGGCAAGGAAGTGAATCCATTTGGTAACTCCAAAAACAAACAACCACGACCCAGTGATGTTCAAGATCGTGAAAAGGAAAGCAACAAATGTGCTTCGAACGATGCTAGAAACCTTTTTGTCGTCGTTTGCAATAGCTCCGGAAAGGTTAACACCCTTCACAATAACCGATGCCGCCAGAAAACAAGCAGCGGCAAGCGTTAAATTCTTTGCAGTTTTAGCTTCTTCAAAGTAAGTTTGGCTGTCGTCCCACAAGTTAACTTCCGTGACAGCAGGCGCAGCCGCGACGGTCACCGTAACCGTATCTGTGGTCATTTTATGCATAAAGCTCCAGAAAACAAAGGCAACAACGACCGTTATAATATCCACAAGTACAAAAGCTACATGTTTGACCTTGTCTAAAAAAACGACAGTATTTGTAACCAGCAGGTCATACACGTCGTCGACTCTAGACATAACGAGGTGCAGGTTACCAGCAGAGACCCGCGGCATCATATATGCAGTTTGTCCCACCCATTGTTAAACTGAAAATGACGTGCCGTAAAGACACGACAATGCAAATCGCAGAATGCCTTGAAAGTGCGTGCATCGCGTTACGCTCCATGCGTTCAGCCGCTGCGCTGCACGACGATTTAAACGACGGCGAGCACCGCCGAACCTACATTGTATCGGGCACCAACCATTGCCTGCAATGGGGCGTTAAGAGCGCCGAGTGTTGCGACCAATCCCTTACGAGTTACTACGTTGTAACGGTCGTTCAGGAGGGGTACCTTCTTTTTTTTCACGTTGACGTTTCCGACGAAATTAAACCCACAAAGTACATTTACACGTTCACGTGCCCAGCACGGTTGTTTCCAACCGTGACTTACCTCGTCGCGCACGCTAACATCAGGGTGCAATTTGTGATGCGAAACACGTGGGGTGTAACGGTTTGCGTCGATTAAGCTTTATTAGATATATTTTTCTAAGGTTCGAATAACATCTAGGGGGATGTCCACCACGAGGCCGCCAACGCCGCGAAGCAGCTTCACCGTAGCAGGCAACGATGACACCACAATAAGCACCACAACCATCGCGGGGAGGGCGTACTCGAGAAAGACGCCGCCAACTTGAATGATTGAGCACAACAGGGGGTCAGTTACGTGGGAGCTGTCTTCAACGCAGAGGGAGCCGCCGTTGGGATCGGCATCGAACGACAGAAACTGCAACGCGGGGACAAGAGACGTGTTGAGGATGCGTATAGGATAGGCAAACCGGCGCACAGGGCACACGGCGGGGGACGCCGAAAGCTTTGTCATGTACCGAATCGAATCCCGCGGCGTAAATCCGTGGCATTGTTTGAGGTTCCACGCAAACTCGCTGACGGCGTCGGCGGTAATCGCGTGCGTTGGCCACAGGAGTTTTGGGTAGTGCGGCGCTGGGCGGCCAATAAATAAATCAATGGTCAATCGGACGGTATAAATTGCAGCTTTGATCGTATCGAGGACAAGGTCGACGTTCGGCATGAAAATCGTGAACCAAACCGCCCATGCCTTGGCGTGCGCTGCAAATTCGGGCGCCAGCGTAAGGAGAATAAGGCGCAATTCAACAAGGGCGATGCCGGAACCCAGCAGAATCCCAATTAAGGTTGCGTTTTCGATGAGGGTGGGGAATACGGAGGCAAAAAGGGCACGCAGCATGCCGAAAGCACCCTCGGCCACACGCACAAACGACTTAATAACGGCCATGTCTAAGTTACTGCAAACACCAGCAAGTGGGCAGCATATAGCAAGAAACAAAATGAAATCAGCTTTTATTTTCGGGAAAAATGTTATAAATAAGGGTGAACTCAGCATTATTAGGACCGCATCCATACCATACAGGGTCTGTTGCGTACACGTAGGGGATGCTCAGTTCAGCCTCAAAGTATGCTCCCGCGTGCGTATAAACATCAGGCATCGTACCCGACACGAAGTAAACAGCCAGCGGCTCCATTTTAGTTGTAACAATGTAAACGCAAACAAAATACAAACGTATAATTCACCTTTAATTTTGAATTACACTTCGAACGAACCGAAAATGGTATTTAAAAACGCGAAAAAAAACTAAAATCCGCCCATTCCTCCTTTCGTTGGGAAGAAGTAGTAATCTTTGGGCTCGGAGCACGACATGGTTAGAATGGCAATAAAACACGCCAAAACACCAAGAGAAGTGGCGAACGCACTCCACCGCAATTTGCCAGCACGACCCATTTTAGGTTGGCTGTACATAAAAGCATTGAGGTTCAAATCCGCAGGATCATCCGGCGTCAAGTTCGGTGTCATTGGCACGTTTCCAAGTGCGCCAGCAAGCGACGTAAAGCCGCACTCTTCCATTGTCTTTGTCTCCGTTTGCATAATCGACGTAATACCAATCAGCACGACGAATAGACTGAGGCCAGCAAGTGAAAGCATAATGATGGGGCCACCACTGTACGAATTAATAGGCATTATTGGTTTTTTGTCCGAGCCAAAAGTGAGTGAAGAGCACGCAGGCATGAAAATCAGCAATAAAAACACAAAGACAACGCCGCCGGTGATTACGGTCACACCCCCAAGCGTCTTGATCGTTTTGCACTTGTTGGTGCAACTCGCAGCGTTTTTGCGGGCGTTTCCGACGGAGTGCAGCGATGTAGTCGGCAGGATGTACGACGACCCCATCATCACAAAGAGGTGGTCGCCTTCGCCGAGCAAGTCGTTGAGCGAAACTCCAAATTGAGTCATTCCACCGGTAGAAATTCCCCCCGATGCGGTTCGGCAACTCGCTGCTCTATTACCAGTGTCAACGCCGGCTGGTACATCGTTTCTAACACCTTGCATGCACAAAAGACCGGTGTAAGTATTTGCAGTATCGAAAAACTCGTTCATGCGTTGGGCCTGAGTGAAAATATCGCCAGTAGGCATAACTTCGCAGTCTCCAGAGCTGTACGTATTCCCGTGGTTCAAAACAGTTTGGTACGTCTCCAAAACAGTATCCCATGCAGCCTCGAGAAGCTTGTCGCCTTTATCCCACATAGCCAACACGGCCATCGGGGCCAACGAACGCACCTTTTTGAGTCCAATCGCAGCTTCAGGGTCAGGACGAGCATCTCGATCCGGAATGAGCGAATCATGGTGATCAATAACTTCTCGCATTGAAAGCGGAGCCAAAATCGCTGCCTGGCACATGTCGGTAATGGAATTAAGCATCATTCCGGTACCCTGATCGTTATAAAGAAGCTTGTTCGTAAATCCAGCATTTGAACGACGACGACGCGCAGGTGCTTCGTCCTCTTCCACGAGCGCGGCATCAGCGATGAAATCAACAGCGCCAACATCACGACGACGTCTGGCAGCAACGCACGTTGTTTGGTCAGTAGATGCGGCAGCATCTACTTCGAATGGTCTAGCCCCTAGAGGATTAGTAACAGCACCTAGACAATTAACCCTTCCTGCGGCGGCGCAACTCTCACAAAAGCCTTGGGCTGCACATGTATTTACCGGACACTCGCAAAGTGCAGCGCCAATAGCGGCGCCAAGTTGACCCCGGTAAGGCGTTGTTGCAGCAAGCCGTTCATTAAAACCAGCAGCAACAGCAGCAGCAGCAGCAGGGCATGCTGTACAGCCTGCTGCAGCGTTAGGATAAAAACCTAGATCACAGTCGTTGCATGTGGTCGTGACAGCTCCGGAAATACGGTCGCCTTTGGCGTTGCCGATGTTGGCACCTAACCCTGCGCAAGCTTCACATACACAAACACCGGCATTACACTGCACATGCTCGTTGTCATCGCATTCGTCCGCTTGTCCCCGATTATGATCAAAGCCGTAACACAGGTTGTTGGTATCCGCCAGCGTATTACGCATCGTGTTCATAGCAGTGGCGTCTACGTTTTGCAAGATTGCTGCACAGCTGTGTACGGAACTACCAAAAATCCGGTCCGCCGCGGCAAGATCTGAATGAGAGTGAACGCCAATGCAATTGTGTACCTTGTTGGTTTGCCCATCATTAACAAACAAAGTGCCGAGACCACCTAGGTCGAACGACCGGACTGGCACCTCTGCGTACACAAACATTGGTTCAAACCCATCAACATTAAACGTACCCGGAAAGTGATCTTGGGGGTCACCGGGGTTACCAGCATCATCAGTATCGGGATCATTGTTGGCATTGTGAAGCGCCCGAATCGCGTACGCGCACATTTCCAATGTAAGACCGGTCTTATATCCGGCGGCAACCTGACGGGCAAACTCATCGTTCATGACATTAAATTGTTGTAAATTGTCAATATCAAGAACAATCTGAACCCTATCTAAACCTAGAGTAGGTGAAGGCCTTGCTCTGCAATTAAGGTCGCTGATGCCTACCACGCCCAAGTATTGCGAACTCTTTTTCGCCTTGCTATCCGACCATGCATCAACGCCGGTGGGGCCTTCGTAGTTCCACCCGTCGACGCAGGCATTTTGCCAACTTTCGACATCGGCTGCTGTCCAGTCAGCCCCGTCAACAGCCTCCATAGCGGCCTTGGTGTAAAAAATAGGTGCAAGAACGCCGGCAGCGCCGGCTTCAAATTCCGTCTCCGCCGTCAAGATGTTGGTCTGGATGTCCTCGTACTTGCACGGCGGTTGTATCTTTCCTCTCACCATTCCGCCGCCGACGGCGTTGGTGAGCTCGACGTAGTTAGCGTGCGTGCCGTCTGTCTTTTTCAGCTGCCTGAACGTTGCATTAATACCGCATGTAGCGCCATACTCGTCATATTGCGACAGCGTCTCTTCCTGCACAATTGCATCATTTCGGTACAACGCAATAGAATAGAAAATACCTGTTAACAATGTCAGACACGCGGCTAGAACTTGTATCGTTTGATTGCCGCTGTTGAACATAACTGTGAACGAACGCGGTTTGCCCTCTCATAAAATCAAACCACATATATTTCCACCCCCACAACGTGACCACGTCATGGCGGACATACCCCCCCTAGATTTTTGGTCCACGCTTTTCACGGCGCACGCAGCAGCGGAACGCGGCAGGACTGCACGGTACGCGGTGGTCCCCAGCGACGGGCCCGCGCCCACCATTATGTTTAAGGCGGCGCGCGATTCGACACCCTCGGTAGAAAAGAAGGAGTAAACGGCGCCAACCACACATACCAACATGGGTATTGGTTGGACACCCGCCTACCGCGCCGACATTGTCGGGGACGCCTTCGTCGGCGACGGCACCACCAAATCCGATGCTACGGCATTTGTTTTTGACGGTCCGGCGGCGTGCCGCCGTCTTACTGCGACGTTTCCCGGGAACAACGGCGGCGCCCGGTCGGCCCGCGGCATTGCGAAATGCCTTGCCAAGCAGGTGCGAAGGCACACAGCAGACGGCACGCTCGCGGGAAAGGTAGTGTCTGTATATTTTGACAACCTGCACAAATTGCCAGCGCAAAGAGCACTCGTCGCGGCATCCCGTGCACGCGCGCACAACCCAATCACGGCTGAAGAGAAAGAGGCGGTGTCAGAGCTTAAGCTGGATGCCCTGGGCCCGGGACACCTTACAATGGTGATGCCTTGGGATTTGCTTCTTCGGGACAAAGACACAAAGGCTATTGTATGGGAACTTCTCGGGCAAGCTCTGTTTGCCGTCTTCTGCGAGGAGGAGGGCTGCTCTGTCGAGGTAGTCACCGAAAAAAAGAGGTACGTGCGGCAGTACGACGATGTTTTGCCTCCGACGACGCAGTCGGCACACGGAGAGGCCGACCTGATGGTGCGGGAGCGAAGCACGGAGCTAGCAGACGCGGGGCAAACGGTTGAAATCGTCACGGTGGACTACGACCAATTGTTGCAGTCGCTGTTGGAACGGAGAACAGGAGCACGGTATGTGCGGTACCCCAAGGAACTGATCGACGTGCACATCCTGCGCGAGAAGTACGGGACAACCAGGGGCCGCCTCCTCACTGCCGCGTTCCACCTTCTTGCGGCGTTCAAGAGCGATTATTCAAAGTCGCTGTGCAGACCAGCAAAGATGAAGGTGAAAGAATTCATAACCGAGATGCAGGCATGCAAGGGGAACATTGTCAGCGAAGTGGTAGACGTCGCAGGGACGCACTGCCTTGTTTTTAAGCCGCAACAGTTACGCGGAATTCTGAAAAGGCCGAACGCAGCAGTCGCGAAGCTGGTGGGCAGCATCCTGTGGACGCTGGCGTATTTTGCCGAGTACGAACGCACCAAACGGCAACCAACGATTGCATACCCCGACGATGACGTGTGGTTCCACGACTCTATCACTTTTGCTCACGATGTGTAAACAGTTTATTTACTTTTTTAAATGTAATTACGTAAGCGTGCAAGCAGGATGCAGCTCTCGTCGGGGGTGATAACGAAGGTTTCAAGCAGCATAACGTGCACCATCCACACTGCGGCGGCGAACTCCTTGAAATACTTCTCCCGAGGCATACGAGTTCCCATAAACAACCGGAAATTCCTCTTTCCAAAAAATAATGTTGGAGCCCATTCCGAAAGCCAGGCAATGTCGTAAACGGTTAATCGTTCGGACGTGCACTTCGTAATGATGGCGGCGCGGATCATTGCGCGGATGTTTACTCCGACGTTTTTACTCGCTTTGCACTTGGTGCCCCGTCGTCGTCCTGCGACACGTCAGCAAAAATATTAAGAACGTCCTTTGACCCTTCTTCTTCTTCTACTTCTGCGTCCATCGCGACATTCACCACGGCATCACTGCCGCCGCCGGACGCGTCGCCGAGTTGTGCGATCACCACTTTATCGATGCCGCACTTCAAGCTCAGCACCCGGTTCTTGGCATTTGCGAACAGCTTTATCCAAATAACCGCGTACGCCAACGATCCCTTCAAGCGACGAGCAACTTCGTCGTATTCATCCGGACCCACCATCTTGTTGTGCCAGTAAATCGGTACGGGCGCAAACCGACACGGCTTTCCCACCTTTTCGCGCATCTCCTCCAACTTTCCGTCGAGCAGATCATCGTACACCGAGCTCGTCATCTTTTCGGCCCCTTTGAACAGGTTTGACCGAAACGTGAACCCCGCATTCTCAGGATCCAAGATTCGTCCTTTGTAATGGCTCATGTGCGGAGTGCCGTCCCCGCCCAACATGTCCGTCTCGAACCACTGGCTGAACTTCTCTTCGGTCTTTAACGACTCTTTCTTCTTTTGGAGTCGTTTGTTCGTCTTTTCGTCCCCTGGGATGCACGTTCCGTGCTCGCGGACGGCGTTTGCGAACTTCCGCGCCAGCTTGGGTCCAATCTCGTCCATAATCTCGTGCCACTCCGCCGGATCTCCAGCAGGGGATAGTTGAAGGCACGCGGTGATGTCGTGGGCCGCAGTAGGGTCAAACCACTTGGCAAGAAGCTTGGGCGGAAAGCTGTACGCCCCGGTGATGTGCGAGATAGGAGTCCGGAACTTGATCAGCGGGGCGGTCTTGTTTCGAGCAAAGTCGTATACCATCTCGCCCTTACCGTCTAGAACCCCAACCACGAGCTCTTCGCTGCCACTCTTGAGGGTTTTCTTGTCGATCGTGAGGGAAGACCCGGTGACGGATGCTTGCAGCGGGCAGAAGTCGACGTTGCCAAGCGGGCTTGACCGTATTTTGGCATTAAGCGATCGAATGGATGCGGTTGAAAGAGGCGTGGAAGACATTGTACGTCACCGATAATTAATGCAAATTTAAATTGAAACACTTCTAAAAAGAGATGCGAATCAGATATTTATTCCAGCAAGTTGTATTACACTATAAATGTATTACACTTTATTTACATGTCAAGGGTGACGTAAACAATAATGGCTACCACAACCCCAAGCGCGAACAGTGCCGAGGTTACAACGATGTTTGCCAATGGCGGAACGGGTTTGGCATCGGCTACATCGAGAACCGTATCTTTTGTGGTTGTGCACGTCAGTTGGACGCCGGCGGAGTCCCATTCGTCTGCAGAAAATGTGGTCGAAGCAGACTCGGAAGCATTGTGCACAAAGAACAATCTGTCTGACTCATCGACAACGGCATCGCAGGGTTCGCCTCTGGCGTACACCTGAAGGCCAGACGCTCTGCACGACGCTTGCAAATCTTCAACCTCAACGGCCACTAGCTTCTGCGTCGACAAAACCAACAGTATAACGCTGTTTTCCTGCACTTGTTGTCCTACGATTATGCACAGTCGACACACATCGGCAACAATCTTAGACTCGACGTCTGCGGAAAAGGTGCCATCAAGTTCCGGTGCTACCGACATGATCACGTAGTTGTCAAGCGTCACCGCCTGCACGTTAGAAATGCCGGTTTCTGACAACGCCAACGTTATGAGCCGTCCGTCGTTGGTCTCAACTTCAAGGGATCCATTATGGCTTGCGTTCACCGCAAAATGCATCAGCGTCTCGTGAGCAACCGAGGTAGCGCCGCCTGAGATTCCGTCGGGCGTCCCTAGTTGGCTAAAATCAACTAAAACACAATTGCTGCTATCATCAGCTACATCGGAACCTAATGTGGCACGCAGTAAAAGAGACATTGTTCTTTACAACGAGTGTATTTTGTCTTATATATATGTATATCCCACCCAGTAACAAAAAAAGATACAGGCCAAGATGTTTCGACTGCTGTTAGCATCGTGCGCGCCACCTAGTTTACAGCAACCCTGTTTGCATCCATGTCCCATGGGTTGTTGTGCGTGAACACCTCCTTTGCCCATGGATTGTAGACATTTATAAACATAAAAACCACTAATAAAAATACCAATACCACAAGCATCCCTCCGATGGTGTCCATCTCTGCAACCGTCCCGTTATCCAAACGTGAATCGCGGTTTCGTATATCTGGTTTGCTGGTATAGTTCGCTCTTAAATATGTTGTACAAAATGTAGTGTAGATGTTGTAGTTCTTGTTGTTGGTGGTGGAACGGTTGTAGTTTTTGTTGTTGTTGTTGTTAGCGGCGGAACGGTTATTATTACCGTTGTTGTAGTAGTTATAGTTGGTATTGCAGTTATTGTTTCATCCGCACAAAAAGAGGTAAGTCCGCAGGTAGGTGCCGCACATGACGGTGATCTTCACCGCGACCATTACGTGCAGAGGGCCTCGGTTTTTCTCTTTTATCTGCGTCACGTCCATCACCGATAGTCGATTATTAGTCCGCGGGCAAATTCAAGAGATTGCGTGGCCGGAGTTCTGGGTCCATTATGCGATGCAGGTCGATTGCATCGACCCAGCTTTGATAGGTGGCGTGGCGCCCGCCCATTTTGCCACGGTCTTTAGGGTTTGTCAGTTCAAATACCATTTTTTGCCCATATACATTCTGGATTTGTGTAAAATTTGATAGCATCTTGGCAACGCACGTCTGACCCCAGGGTTCAGGCAAGTGCCTATTTTTCACGGCCACTCTCTCTACATCGGTTGTGTGTAGGGCAAAGAGAACTCTCGCTGCTGTTCTTGTACAAACGTCGATTCGCGCGTCTAAATCTGCCTCTACCTCCACCTCAAGTGGCTCCGGGGACACATCGTCGTCTGACAGGGTTGGGGTTGGGGTTAGGGGGGCCGCGGCCGGCTCAACCTTTTGCCAACCGAACAACCAATCACCCCACCCCGCAGTGCCAGATTGGTGTACACGGCAGTGGTCATCGGCAAGATTATCAGGGTTTAGAGTGTTTCTCGGCATGGCGTGCAGTTACTCCGCGGGACGTTGGTCGGCATATATAGACAGTGTTGCACAACGAAGTGCATCAGCGTTTCATACGAAATGGAGCCGCAGGCACCTACGATGCCGTCTGGCGTTCCGAGCTGGCTAAAATCGATGACAATTGTGCCATCTTGTTTCACGGTGGTGTTAGAGTAGAGTGAAGACAGATAAAAGCATCGACATTTTTTGGGGTAACAGTTCACGTGTGAGATATATATATATAGCGGTGATGCCGAACAGATCACAGGCACAATGATACGGTGGATGTTCGCGGCGCTGATCCTTGCGGGGGTCGCGACGCAGGCGGGCGCTGCAATTACCGACCGACTTCATTTACTGTCGACAATCAACGCATGTCTGGCAACCCACCCGGTTGATGGCAATTGCGCTGGCTCTGAAGGTGCAATTTCGGGATGGGATGTTGGCAGTGTTACAAATTTCGCGGACGCTTTCGCTGATCATACAACCTTTAACGGAGACATTTCAACGTGGAATACGTCTGGGGCCACTTCCTTCGCCAAAATGTTTGAAAACTGTACGAGTTTTAACCGAAATATAGGCTCGTGGGTAGTATCGTCTGTGAATACTTTTGAAGCAGTGTTTTATGGTGCTACGGCGTTCAACGTTGACATTAGTACCTGGGATACGTCAGCCAGCACCATAATGGCGCAAATGTTTTACAAAGCCACGGTGTTCAACCAAGACATTGGCAGCTGGGACGTGTCGAACGTGGTCAACATGAAACATATGTTTTTTAAAGCTGAACAGTTTAGTCAAGATCTTGCATGGGATACTGGAAAAGTGATTGACATGGCATACATGTTTTCGCAGGCGTCAGATTTCAACGGCGATATTACGAATTGGGATACGGCAGCGGTTACTTCCATGAGAGGCATGTTTGAGCTCAGCAAAGCCTTTAACATGGATCTTGACTGGGATACGTCAAGCGTAACGAAAATGGACAACATGTTTCACAGCGCTGATGTTTTCAACCAGAACATTGATGATTGGAACACAGCAAGCGTAACAGAAATGGAGTACATGTTTAAGGACGCAGTTAAATTCAACGGCGATGTAGGCAATTGGAACACCGCGGCGGTTACAAGCATGACTTCAATGTTTAGCGGTGCCACGATTTTCAACCACTACATAACGCATTGGAACACGGACAACGTTCTCGCGGCAAACCGTGTCAACATGTTTTTCGAGGCCGTTGCTATGCAGGCCAACCACAACTGTCCTGACAACGGGCCGCCAAGTGCATGCACGTCAAGCACGATTACTACAATGACAACTACTACCCTCACTACGGTGACAACTATTACCAGCACTACGGTGACAACAAGTACACCACAGACGTGTGTAGGAAAAAGAGTGTACTGGTTGCAACCGATAGCGGAGAACAGTTATTTTAGCAACTTTGGGAGCCCGCCGACGGCATTAACTGCCTATTGTTATCCATCAGCAGCAGCATCGCTGCTCGGATATTATGCAGACAACGACAGGTTTGGGGTGGGGGTTGACATTGACTACGAAACGTTTTGGTCTACGCAGACTGTAGAACCCATCGGGTTTGGGCCGTCGTTTAATCCGGCGTATGGATGGGCGGACGCTATGTACCACGATTCGGTTACGAAGTTCAACATGGGCACGCAAGTACAGTGGTCGAATGCTGCAGGTACACTGCCAGTTCCCAACGGGGTCAACGGCATGCAGAGTTTCATGACCTTAAACTCGTACACGGGTTTCACCCCTACGTACGTGCCGGCCGGACTGACCGATGGAGATACGTACGACGCCGCAGTCACAGCCGTCGGAACAACCAATTTTAAAAGCGGCATATCCAGCACTGTTGCGTTTATGATTCATATCCAAAACTCTTGCTCAGGCAGCGTTCATCAAGATCCGCCGGAGGGAGGCATTGGCGGTGTCATTACGGTGGATAATGTATCCCCTGAACAATCGTTGGTCGAATTTGGTAACCTTGGTCACACGGTCGTGGCATACTACGATGCTTCGGTGTCACCGACGTCGGATATCAAAGTGCACGTTGCGTCGAACCTGGCAACGTCAGAAGCGAAGCGGACGTGCACCGGGGTCACCTACACCTTTGTGCGCTCCGGCACATGCATTCAGGGATATACCTTTTTGCACGAGGACACAACGACGACTGTAACAACGACTACCACTGTCACGTCGATTACTGTCACGACATTGACGACCACTACTGTTACGTCTACTACTGTCACGGCATTGACGACTACTACTGTTACGTCTACTACTGTCACGACATTGACGACTACTACTGTTACGTCTACTACTCTCACGACATTGACGACCACTACTGTTACGTCTACTACTGTCACGGCATTGACGACTACTACTGTTACGTCTACTACTGTCACGACATTGACGACTACTACTGTTACGTCTACTACTCTCACGACATTGACGACCACTACTGTTACGTCTACTACTGTCACGACATTGACGACTACTACTGTTACGTCTACTACTCTCACGACATTGACGACCACTACTGTTACGTCTACTACTGTCACGACATTGACGACAACCAAAACAACATCCACCGTAACTACAACCTCTGTTACTACACTTATAACATCTACAACAACCACAACCACAACCACCAAAACAACAACTACAACAACCACAACCACTACCAAAACCACAACCAGCAAAACAACAACTACAACAACCAAAACAACATCCACTGTAACTACAACCTCTGTTACTACACTTACAACATCTACAACATCCACTGTAACTACAACCTCTGTTACTACACTTACAACATCTACAACAACCACATCCACTGTCAGCTCAACCACGGTGACAATAACATCAACAACCGTCTCAAGCACCACCACCTCGGTCTCCAGCACAACACTTTCGAGCACCACGACCACTGTGTCCGGCACGACGATCACCACCACCACCACAGCAAGCACAACCACTGTCTCGAGCACGACATCCACTGTCAGCTCAACCACGGTGACAATAACATCAACAACCGTCTCAAGCACCACCACC
>Ga0209502_10000933_pt1 | contig 28816 bp, 28 predicted proteins | sample ArcticOcean_MG_C_10_FD_187442 | JGI IMG/M metagenome (GOLD analysis project Ga0209502, IMG submission 187442) | Marine microbial communities from western Arctic Ocean - ArcticOcean_MG_CB11_90 (SPAdes) (version 2) | ecosystem: Environmental > Aquatic > Marine > Oceanic | place: Arctic Ocean... | reverse complement strand
AAAAAAAAAAAACTAGATGATAAAAAAGAATAATCAAAATGATAATAGTGGAAGTTTTATAGGGCATCTAACTGAACTTAGATCTAGACTATTCAAATCATTTATTTTCTTAATTTTTTTATTTATCATATGTTATATTTTTTCTACAGAGATCTATCGTTTTTTAGTTCAGCCTTATGCTGACGCAGTATTAGAAGAAAATTTAGATAGAAGATTAATCTTTACTGCTTTACATGAGGCATTTTTAACATATTTAAAAGTTGCATTTTTTGCAGCATTTTTTATATCAAGCCCTTTTTTTCTTACACAATTATGGAAATTTATAGCTCCTGGTTTATATAAAAATGAAAAAAAAGCCTTACTTCCTTATTTAGCAGCTACGCCTATGCTTTTTATTTTAGGTGGATGTATAGTTTATTATTTAATAATGCCTCTAGCTATAAAGTTTTTTTTAGGATTTGAAACAGTTGCTGAACCTGGCGTTATTGCAATACAGTTAGAAGCAAAAGTAAATGAATATTTGTCTCTGATAATGAGATTAATTTTTGCTTTTGGTATTAGTTTTCAACTACCAGTTATTTTAAGTCTCTTAGCTCGAATAGGTATTATCGACTCTGAATACCTACGTGAAAGAAGAAAATATTTTGTAGTAATAATATTTGCAATGGCTGCAATTTTAACTCCTCCAGATCCCATCACTCAAATTGGCTTGGCTCTTCCTTTGTTATTATTGTATGAATTATCTATATTCACAGTTAAATTTATTGAAAAGAAAAAAAATGCATAACATTAAAGAGATTAGAAAAGATTTAGTTTTTTTTAAGAAGAAAATTTCTGAGAGAAATAGTTCAATAAATTTAGACGAACTAATTAATCTTGACAAAGATAACAGAGAACTAATTCATCAAAAAGAAAAAAAAGAACAAGAAAAAAAAATTTTATCCAAATCAAAAGATTCTACAAACTATGTAAAATCAAAAAATCTTTCTAAAGAAATAGATGAGATTTTAAAAAATCAAATAATTTTGCAGAAAAAAATTTATATAACTCTCTCTAATATACCAAATATAGCTAAAGATGACGTTCCAGTTGGTGTTGATGAAAAATCTAATAAATTGATTAAACAGATTGGTGATATTAAAAAATTTAGTTTTCCTATTAAGTCACACATACAGATCGGAGAAAGAAACAACCAAATAGATTTTAAAATATCGTCTAAACTTTCTGGCTCTCGTTTTGTGATTTTAAATTCAAACTATGCGCTATTGGAAAGAGCATTGATTAACTTTATGCTCGATATTCACGTTAAACAGTTCTTATATAAAGAAATTTCCCCTCCTTTAATTGTTAATGAAAATGTAATGTTTGGAACGGGTCAATTGCCAAAATTTGAAGAAGATCAATTTGAGATTAAACTAGGCAAGGACGAGGAAAGAAAATTTCTTATACCGACTGCTGAAGTCGTGTTAACGAATCTAGTTAGAGATTCTGTAGTTGAATCCAAGAATTTACCATTAAGATTTGTTGCCTCAACACCGTGTTTTAGAAAAGAAGCAGGTAGTTACGGCAAAGACACTAAAGGTATGATGAGACAGCATCAATTTTATAAAGTCGAGTTAGTAAGTATAACCGAACCTTCAAAAGCTTTATCAGAATTAGATAGAATGCTTAATTGTGCCGAAGAAATTTTAAAAATTTTAGAAATTCCTTATCGTGTTATTCTTTTAAGCACAGGTGACATGGGGTTTAGTGCAGAAAAAACATTTGATATAGAGGCTTGGATACCCTCTGAAAATAAATATAGGGAAATATCGAGCTGTTCTTCTTGTGGCACTTTTCAATCTAAAAGAATGGGTGCTAAATATAAGTCCTCCTCTGGAACTGATTTCTTGTCTACCCTAAATGGATCGGCTTTAGCCGTGGGTAGATTAATGATATCTTTGATTGAAAACTACCAAAACGAAGATGGAACTGTATCGATACCTGCTGTATTGAGAAAATATATGAACAACCTTGAAAAAATATAGAATTTTTTTAATTATGTTCTTGTTAAAATATTCTAGATATTATATTTAATCTTTTATTATGAACGGACAAGGAATTGCACAATTTATACCTTTAATTTTAATATTTGTAATTTTTTACTTTTTTTTAATTAGACCCCAGCAAAAGAGAGCAAAAGATCATTTAGCTATGGTAGCTGGCCTTAAACGTGGCGATGAAGTTATTACATCAGGTGGCGTAATTGGTACTGTTGATCGAGTAATGGAAGATGACAGAATTGAAGTTGTGCTTGGGAATAATGTTAAAGTTCAAATTATTAAATCGACAATTACAAGTTTGTTAAAAAAAACAGAAGCTAAATAATAGTTTTTTTTGTGCTTAGTTTTACAAAAATTAAAGTTTTATCTATATATTTAGTTTTACTACTAACTATTTTTTTTGCATCTTTAAATTCAAAAAATAACAATTTAATAGATAAAAGTGTCAACCTCGGACTAGATCTTCAAGGAGGTTCATATATTCTATTAGAGATAGACACAAAACCTTTAGTTAACCAAAAACTTCAAGCTAAAGTAATTCCTATAAAAAAATTATTAAACTCAAATAAGATAAATTTTAAAGATTTCAAAATAAATTCAAATAATATTTCTTTAACAATTAATGAAAATAAACAAAATAAATTTAAAAATCTTTTTTTTAAACAACAAGACAATACAGTTAATAATTTTATAACAGAGTACAATAAGTTTGAATTAGATTTGGCATTCAGTCAAGATAAAGTTTTTATAGAATTTTCTAACTTTGGACTTATAAGCTTGAATAACTCTGCTTTAAAACAATCCATAGAAATTATTAGAAGGCGTATCGATGATGTTGGTACGAAAGAACCAACTATTTTACAGAGAGGTAGTAAGAGAATTTTAGTTGAGCTACCAGGTATAGATAATCCTGAAAGAGTAAAAGAGCTACTTGGCAAGACAGCTCAATTGACTTTTAGGCTAGTTTCAAATGATGATAATTTTGGTTCAGAAAAACTAATTTTATCTGAAAATAATGAAGAACTTACAGTAAGCAAAAGAGTCGTTATTAGTGGAGATAATTTAGTAGATGCTCAACCACAATTTGACAGCCAATCCAATCAACCAATTGTACGTTTTACTTTAGATAGACTAGGGGCACAAAAATTTGGAAAAATTACCACAGAGAACGTTGGCCGTAGACTTGCTATCGTGCTTGATAACTCTGTAATTAGTGCGCCTCAAATACGAGAAGCTATTACAGGCGGTACAGGAACTATTTCTGGTGGATTTTCATTTCAAGAATCTACAGACCTTTCTTTATTGCTTAGATCTGGTGCGTTACCAGCACCAATTAATATTGTTGAAGAAAGAACTGTTGGTCCAGATCTTGGAAAAGACTCGATAGATGCTGGTGTGTTCTCTCTCATTGTAGGTTTTATTTTGGTTATCTTGTTTATGTTGATTAAATATAGAATTTTTGGGTTGATCTCTAATATCTCACTTATTGCGAATTTACTTATGATAGTTGGAATCTTAACTATTCTTGAAGCAACGTTAACACTACCAGGCATTGCAGGAATTATTTTAACAGTCGGTATGGCTGTTGATTCAAATGTTTTAATTTATGAAAGAATTAGGGAAGAATTAAAAACAGAGAAGTCAATTATACATGCGTTTGATACAGGTTATAATAAAGCTAAAATTACCGTTATTGACGCTAATGTTACTACATTAATAGCTGCAATCATTTTATTTATTTTTGGGTCAGGACCAGTAAAAGGTTTTGCGGTAACTCTTGGCATAGGAATTGTAACAACACTTTTTTCGGCATATTTTATTGCCAGACACTTAACCTCTGTCATTGTTTTAAGCGATAAAAAAGGAAAGTATTTTAAATTATAATGAATAATAAAATAAATTTTTCAAATTTTTTTAATATGGCTAATATTTTTTCATTATTAGCTGTAATTATTAGTATTTTATTCCTATTTTTCAAGGGATTAAACTACGGTGTAGATTTTAAAGGTGGTACTTTATTAGAAATTAGAGTTGATAATAAGAATATTCAAATTCAAGATATAAGAAGTTCTTTGAATATTCCAGAACTAGGCGATGTAAATGTTAAGCAATTTGGTAAAGAAGGAGATTTTTTAATTAAGTTTGAAAAAAACGCAAATGAAAATGAAAAATTTATAACTGAATTAAAAAAAATTATATCCAAAAAAATTAGTTCAGTTATAAATTTTAGAAGAGTAGAAAGTGTTGGGCCAAAAGTCAGTAGCGAGCTACTTAAACAAGGCCTTACAGCTATAGTTCTAGCCTTGGGAGCCATGTTGTTTTACATTTGGGTTAGATTTGAATGGCAATTTAGTCTTGGTGCTATTGTAGCTCTTATACACGATGTTATTATTACATTAGGCATTTTTTCCATTCTATCTTTTGAAATGAACCTGTCTATCGTAGCTGCAGTTTTAACAATAGTAGGTTATTCAATGAATGATACAGTTGTAATATTTGATCGTATTAGAGAAAATTTGTTAAAATATTCAAAAATTAAAACAAACGTGATTGCTGATATATCAATAAATGAAACTTTATCTCGAACAATAATTACCTCTTTAACAACTCTTTTAGCTCTATTTTCAATATTTATTTTAGGTGGTGAAATTTTAAAAGGTTTTTCTTTTGCGATGATACTAGGCGTTTTAATAGGAACTTATTCTTCAATCTTTGTTGCAAGTCCTGTTCTTAATTATTTCAAGGTCACGCAAAAAACTTTATTGAAAGACGATGATATATAATTTTAATTTAATTAGTCATATTAATATTTAGTAGAATTTTTTTTTAAAAAGTCTTAAAAATTAAAAAAACTCAATAAAAATAACTATAAACTTTATAGACTACAGAAAGATAATTGCTATTTACTAGTAAAGATTTTGAGCTGCTACCATTGAAAGTAACATAGGCAGAGAAAGTAAAGTATTAGTTCTTGAAAACAACATTGCGGTTCTCGCCGATTTTGCTTTTTCTTCTGGAGTACAATCTACTATGCCGAGAGCTTTTTTCTGATTGGGCCAAATAACAAACCAAACATTATAGGCCATTATTATTCCAAGCCACATTCCAATTCCAATCGCAGTATTTTTTCCAAAGCCGCTTCCAATTCCAAGAGTCATAGCCTGGTGAACATAACCATTTAATGTAGCTACAATTAATCCTGTTATTATAGTTGCTAAAGCAGCCCATCTAAACCAAAACAAAACTGCTGGTGCTATAACTTTTGATATTGCAGGTTTTTGTTCATCTGGAATTTTCGGCATTGAAGGAATTTGGACAAAATTTAAATACCAAAGCAATCCTACCCACATAATACCAGCAATAACATGCAGGTACCTGAACAACCAGCTCCAGAATATTCTATCGATTGCGAAACCATCACCAAAAAAATGTAGGCTAAAGAAGAGTAGTATCGTAAGAAGAATTGAAGCGTGAATAGTTTTAGATAAAGATTGTAGTAAATTTCCCATGATTCTCTTATAGCATAAATTAATCAACTATGCAGTTTTTTTCATCGTATCTTTAAACAAAATATCCTTTAAAAATTGACCTGTATAACTTCCTTTTGTTTCAGAAACTTTTTCTGGAGTTCCTTCTGCTATTATTTCGCCTCCCTCTACACCACCTTCAGGTCCCATATCAACAACCCAGTCAGCAGTTTTAATTACATCTAAATTATGCTCAATTACAACGACTGTGTTACCTGTATTTACAAATGCCTGCAATATTTCTAAAAGCTTTTTAATGTCATGAGCATGAAGTCCAGTAGTAGGCTCGTCTAGTATGTAAAGAGTCCTTCCTGTAGATCTTTTGGATAATTCTTTAGCTAACTTTATTCTTTGAGCTTCACCACCCGAAAGTGTTGTAGCTTGTTGGCCAATTTTTATGTACCCCAAACCTACATGCTTTAACGTTATTAGTTTCGATCTAATTGTTTGAATATTTTCAAAAAAATCACAACCTTCTTCTACAGTCATGTCTAGAACATCAGCAATATTTTTATCTTTGAATCTAATTTCTAATGTTTCTCTATTGTATCTTGTACCTTTACAAGTGTCACAAGGTATAAATACATCTGGTAAAAAGTGCATTTCATAAGTGATAACGCCGTCACCTTCACATGTTTCACACCTGCCACCTTTAACATTAAAAGAAAATCTTCCTATTTTATAGCCTCTTGCTTTTGCTTCTGGCAGAGAGGCAAACCAGTCTCTTATTGGTCCAAACGCGCCTGTATATGTTGCCGGATTTGATCTTGGTGTTCTTCCTATCGGAGATTGATCAATATCAATAATTTTATCTATTAATTCTGTGCCCTTGTAATTTCTAAAGGCCTTAGGTGTTTTTTTTGCTTTTGTGGTATTTAAAATTAAATTTAAAGCATTAAAAAGTGTGTGAAGAACTAAGGTTGATTTTCCACTTCCTGAAACTCCGGTAACGCATGTAAATGCACCAATTGGAATTTTTAGATCAACTTTTTTTAAGTTATTTCCTGTCGCACCGAGAATTTCAAGGAATCTACCATTTTTAGCTGTCCTTCTTTTTCTTGGCAGAGCTATATATTTTTTTCCAGATAAATAGTTTCCAGTTATACTTTTTGTATTTTTAACAATGTCATCATAACTTCCTTCAGCAACTATCTCACCACCGTGTACACCTGCTTCAGGTCCTATATCTATAATGTGATCTGCATTTTCCATTGTTTCAGTATCATGCTCCACAACAATAACTGTATTTCCAAGATCTCTAAGTTTTTTTAATGCAGTAATTAATTTTTTATTATCTCTTTGATGTAGACCAATAGATGGCTCATCAAGAACATATAAAACGCCAGTTAATCCAGAGCCAATTTGTGAAGCTAAACGAATTCTTTGTGCTTCACCACCAGACAAAGTCCCAGACTCTCTTGATAACGTTAAGTAATTAAGTCCGACATTTAAAAGAAAATTAAGCCTTTCATTTATTTCTTTTAATATATGTGTAGCTATTTTTTTATCCCTTTCGTTTAAAACAGAATTTAAATTATCAAACCATTTTTTTGCATCATCAATAGATTTTTTTGTTACATCACTGATATTAAGCTCATTTATTTTTACACATAGAGATTCTTCTTTTAACCTTTGCCCTTTACATTTTTCACAATTAGATTCACTTTGATACTGTGCTATTTCTTCTCTTTTCCAATCACTGTCGGTTTCTAAATACCTTCTCTCAAGATTGTTTACTACTCCTTCAAAAGCTTTTTTAGTCGTGTAAGCTTGATAGTTATCATCGTAAGAAAATCTAATTTCATCTTCATCTGAACCATATAACACTACATCTTGAATTTTTTTAGATAATTTTTTCCAAGGATCTGACAGTGAGAATTTATAATGTTTAGCAATAGAGGCTAAAGTTTGCGCGTAATACAATGAAGTCGATTTTGCCCAAGGTTCTATAGCACCATCTTGTAAACTTTTTTTTGTATCAGGAACAACTAAATTAGGATCTACGTTTAAATTATGACCAATGCCTTCACATTCTTCGCAAGCTCCATACGGGCTGTTAAATGAAAACAATCTTGGCTCTATTTCTTCTAATGTAAAGCCACTTTCAGGACATGAAAATTTTGATGAGAAAGTAATTGTTTCAACTTTTCTAAATTTCTTAGGCAATGTCTCGTCTTCATATTCAACGACTAAAAGACCATTGGAAATACTCAATGCAGTTTCCACACTATCTGCCAGACGGTTTCCAATGCTAGAATTTATTACTATTCTGTCTACTACGATTGAAATATCGTGTTTAACTTTTTTGTTTAATTCCGGAAAATCATTTATTTCACAATAATTTCCATCTACTTTTATTTTTTGAAAACCTCTTTTTTTATAATTTAAAATGTCTTTTTTATATTCTCCCTTTCTTCCTCTAACTATAGGCGCAAGTAGATAAATTGTATTGCTTTTTGGCAAAGCTTTAACTCTGTCAACCATTTCACTAACGGATTGAGATACAATAGGTTTCCCGGTGAAGGGTGAGTAGGGAACACCAACCCTTGCATATAAGACTCTCATATAGTCATAAATTTCAGTAACAGTTGCTACAGTAGATCTTGGGTTTTTAGATGTATTTTTTTGTTCTATCGATATAGCGGGACTTAGTCCTTCAATAAGGTCAACTTTTGGCTTTTTCATCTTGTCTAGAAATTGACGTGCGTAGGCTGATAAACTTTCTACATATCTTCTCTGGCCTTCTGCATAAATAGTATCAAAAGCTAAAGACGATTTTCCCGATCCAGAAAGGCCTGTAATTACCACAAGTTTATCTTTTGGAACCTCCACCGAAACATTTTTTAAATTGTGTTCTTTTGCACCTTTTATAATGATTTTTTTCAGCATTTTTTTTTTACCTTATTAACATTCATCTTATAATTAAGTTGTTTATATGATATAAATTTAATTGTTATTAAAAAGTAAATCACATATTAACAATTAGAATTATGTCTGGAAGTTTAAATAAAGTACTGTTAATCGGAAGACTAGGGGCTGATCCTGAGATTAAGCAAATGGTTAACGGTAAAAATGTCGCAAGACTTAGTCTTGCTACAAGTCAATCATGGAAAGACAAATCGAGCGGTGAAAGAAAAGAAAAAACAGAATGGCACAGAGTAGTAATTTTTAACGAAGGTCTAGTTAGCATAGTTCAGCAATATTTAAAAAAAGGTGCTAATATTTACGTAGAAGGTTCTTTAAGTACTAGAAAATGGAAAGATGAGTCTTCTGGACAGGATAAATATTCTACAGAAGTAGTTTTGCAAGGTTATAATTCAAGCTTAACTATGCTGGATGGAAAAAGCAAAGGCGACAATTCAAATTTAGTGTCAGAAAATAAAAGTTCTTTACCTAATGACGATATTCAATCTGCAAACAATGATTTAGATGACGAAATTCCTTTCTAGATCATATGGAAAATACAGCTAGTCAAAACAATAATTCTTTTAAACCTATTTTAGTTTCTGATGAGATGAGTTCATCTTATCTCTCTTACGCTATGAGTGTAATAGTAAGTAGAGCATTACCTGATGTGCGAGACGGTCTTAAACCTGTGCATAGAAGAATAATATTTGCGATGTATAAAGGAGGATATGATTGGTCTAAACCATTCCGTAAATCTGCAAGAATAGTAGGAGATGTAATTGGTAAATATCATCCTCATGGCGATCAATCTGTTTATGATGCGCTTGTAAGGTTGGTTCAAGATTTTTCTATGAGCCTTCCTTTAATTGAGGGGCAAGGAAATTTTGGATCCATAGATGGAGATCCACCAGCGGCAATGAGATACACGGAAACAAAATTAGGAAAAATCTCACAATTTTTAACTGAAGATTTAGAAAAAAATACAGTAGCTTACAGAAATAATTATGACGAAACAGAAAGAGAGCCTGTAGTTTTACCGTCGCAATATCCAAATCTTTTAGTTAACGGAGCAGGCGGCATAGCAGTTGGAATGGCAACTAGTATTCCTCCGCATAATTTAGGTGAAGTTATAGACGCAACAAACGCATATATAGCAAACAAAGATGTCACAATAGCTCAGCTGATGAAACATATCCCTGGTCCAGATTTTCCAACTGGTGGTGTTATTATTGGAACTGATATTATTAAACAAGGATACAACAAAGGGCGTGGGTCGTTTAAAATTAGAGGTGAAATTGATGAAGAAATTCTTAAAAATGATAGATCAATGTTGATAATCAAATCAATACCCTACCAAGTTAATAAATCTGTATTAGTAGAAAGAATTGCACAACTTGCCAGAGAGAAAAAAATTGAAGGTATTAGCGATATAAGAGATGAATCTAACAGAGAAGGAATTAGAGTTGTTGTTGAACTGAGAAGAGGCATTGAAGGAGAAACAATAAGAAGGCAACTTTACAAGCAAACAAATATAGAAAGTTCTTTTGGATTTAATACTCTTGCTATTGTAGACAACAAACCAAAAATATTTAACCTCAAAGAATTTATTGCTGAATTTGTAAAATTTAGAGAAGAAACACTGACTAAAAGAATTAAGTTTGACTTAAAAAAAGCCGAAGAGAGAGCTCATATTTTGATTGGTCTAGCAACTGCAGTAGAAAATATAGATGAAGTTATTAAAATAATTAAAAATTCAAAAGATACCGATACAGCTAAAAAAAACCTTTTATCAAAACAATGGAAAATTAAAAAAAGTGTAAAACTAGTCGTTTTGATAGAAAAAAAGAAAAGTTCATCAAGCTACCAGCTCTCTGCAGTGCAAGTTTCGTCAATTCTTGAATTAAGACTTCAGAAATTAACCGCTTATGGAATAGGAGAAATTGAAACAGAAATAAATAAACTTTCTACTCTTATAATTAAGTACAACAAAATTTTAAGCTCCAAAAAAGAACTTTACAAATTAATAAGTGAAGAATTATCAGAAGTTAAAACAAGATTCGCAGTGCCCAGAAGAACCAAAATTACTGATGCCGAGTTGAATTACAGTATCGAAGAAACTATTCAAAAAGAATCTGTGGTCATAAATATAACTAATCAAGGTTATATAAAAAGAAGTCCACTTACTAGTTTGAAACAACAAAAACGTGGTGGTTTAGGAAAATCAAGTATAGTTACAAGAGATGAAGACTTTGTAGTACAAATTTTTACAGCAAACACTCATACTCCTTTTTTATTTTTTTCTTCAGAAGGTTTAGCCTTTAAAATAAAAGCTTGGAAAATTCCTGAGGGCAGTACAAGTTCCAAAGGTAAATCTTTGTTTAATATTCTACCATTAAAAAATCATCAATCTATCAGTTCTATCATGCCTCTTCCAGAGAGTGAAAGTGAATGGAAAAAACTTTTTATAGTTTTTGTAACTGCAAACGGAAATGTAAGAAAAAACAGCCTAGATGATTTTGCAAATATTAATGCTAATGGTAAAATAGCGATGAAACTTGAAACTAACGATAAAATTGTTGGTGTGAAAATATGTCGAGATGACCAAGACATAATGATGAGCACTAAAAAAGGTAAATGTATTAGATTCATGGCAAAAAAACTAAGGCTATTTAAAGGACGATCTTCTAAAGGCATTAGAGGAATTCAGTTATCAGATAACGATAAAGTTATATCGTTATCAATTTTAGACTCCCCTAAAATTGACCCTAAAACAATAAAAAAAGATGAAAAAATAAAAAATGGTCTAAATAAGTTTATTTTATCAATAACAGAAAATGGTTATGGAAAAAGAACTTCATTTTTAGAATACCGTGTGACGAACAGAGGAGGAAAAGGAATTATTGGCATAATCAATTCTCCAAGAAATGGAGACGTTGCTTCTACACTTGTTGTTGAAGAAAATGATGAAATAATTTTATCAACAGATAAAGGGAGTGTTATGCGTTGTGCGGTTAAAGAAATACGATCCGCAGGTAGAAATACGCAAGGTGTAACTATTAAAAAGCTTAGTGGATTAGAAAAAGTTGTATCTGCCATTAAAATCGAAGATAATATTAATTAGAAAAAATGAGAACTGCTATATATCCAGGTACTTTTGATCCAATAACATTAGGACATGCTGATGTCATACAAAAATCATTAAAATTATGTGATAGATTAATAGTAGCTACTACAAATACAAAGAATAAAATTTACTTTTTCTCTATTGATGAAAGAATTAAAATAATAAAAAAATCACTTTTTGCTGATTTAAAGCTTAATCCTAAAAAAATTATCGTAACTCAATTTAGTACTTTGACAATCAATTTATGTAAAAAGTATGATGCAGCAGTAATTATAAGAGGTTTAAGAGCTGTGTCTGATTTTGAGTATGAGTACCAGTTAGCTGGAATGAATAAAAAATTAGATAACACCATTGAAACTATTTTTTTAATGTCTGATGTTGAAAATCAAATAATTTCTTCAAAATTTGTTAAAGAAATAGCAAAATTAAAAGGAAATATTAGTAAATTTGTTACAAAGTCTGTTATTAAATCTATAAAAGAAAAAATATAATGAAAAAAATAATATTATTTTTTACAATTTTACTATTAACAATTAACAATTCGTATTCAAAGGAGAACATAATGATACTTAAATTAAAAGATGGAGATGTAGAAATTGAACTTTACTCTAAAATTGCACCCAACCATGTAAAAAGATTTGAAACTTTAGCCAACGAAGGTAAATACGATGGAGTTGTTTTTCATAGAGTAATTGATGGATTTATGGCTCAGACTGGCGATGTTAAGTTTGGAAGTTCAAGCTCCCCTGATTATAATTTAGATTTAGCAGGTACAGGTGGTTCTGATCTTCCTGATTTAAAAGCTGAATTTAGCGATACTGCACACAGCAAAGGAACTCTATCTATGGCCAGATCTGCTGATCCCAATAGTGCAAATAGTCAATTTTTTATTGTTTTCGAGTCTGCACCACATCTTGACAGAAGTTACTCAGCATTTGGAAAAGTTGTCAAAGGCATGGATCTTGTAGATAAAATCAAAAGAGGTGACGGACCTAATGGTTCTGTGTCAAACCCGGATAAAATTATCAGTCTTAGATCCAAAAAATAAGCTGGATGAAAAAGGTGCAATTTTCTTTTGAGTTAATTGCTCAAGATGAAAAAGCAAGGTTAGGCCAAATCACAACTCATAGAGGTTTGATTGACACTCCTGCATTTATGCCGGTAGGCACTTTAGGAACTGTTAAAGGTGTTTTTCCTGAAGATATTCTTGATACTGGAACTCAGATTATTTTAGGTAATACCTATCATTTAATGATCAGACCAGGAACTGATATTTTAGATCAATTTGATGGTTTGCATAATTTTATGAATTGGCAAAAACCAATTTTAACAGACTCTGGCGGTTTTCAAATAATGTCTTTAGCTAAATTGAACAAAATTGATATTAATATTGGTGCTGTTTTTTCTTCTCATCTGGATGGTAAAAAATTTGTTTTAAGTCCAGAAAAAAGTATTCAAATACAAAAATCTATTAATTCAGATATTTTAATGGTTCTAGATGAATGTCCTAAACTGACAAACGATAAGGACAAATTAGTAAGTGCAATAGAAATCTCTACTAGTTGGGCGAAAAGATGTAAAATTGAGTTTGGAAATAACAATAGCAAAGCTTTATTTGGTATTACACAAGGTGGACTTGATAAAAAACTAAGATTAAATAGTCTAGAAAAACTTATTTCTATAGATTTTGACGGGTATGCGATGGGTGGGTTAGCCGTTGGTGAATCACAGGAAGAAATGTTTTCTATTTTGAACAAAACTGTATGCTACATGCCAAAAGACAAACCTAGATATTTAATGGGTGTTGGTACTCCCTCTGATATTCTTGGTGCTGTTAAAAGTGGAATAGATATGTTTGATTGTGTTATGCCTACAAGGTCTGGCAGGACGGGGCTCGCTTTTACATGGGAGGGAAAAATAAACTTGAGAAATGCAAAATATCAAAGCGACAGGTCTCCCCTTGATAAAAAAATATCAATCAGAGATTTAAATCTGTATTCAAAAAGCTATTTAAATCATTTAATTAAAACTAATGAAATTTTAGCATCAATGCTAATTTCTCTTCATAATATAAATTTTTATCAACAATTTATGCTAGAAATTAGAAAAGAGATTAAAAAAGGTACATTTAATAATTTCTACAATAAATACATAGATATGTTTTAATTAATTCAAATTTTTTTGTTTGAATTCTTTCGATTTTATATATAAAACAAATTTTCTTTAGGGCCCTTAGCTCAGTTGGTAGAGCACTTCCCTTTTAAGGAAGCTGTCGATGGTTCGAGTCCATCAGGGCTCACCATTATAATATTCTTTTTTGCGGTGGATATTTTACAATAACTTCAGTAACCCAATTATTTAAGTTTGCTATTCTATTTTTACTTGATGGATGTGTACTCATAAATTGAGGAGGTTCTTTGCCTTTGTTGGACTCTGTCATCCTTTCCCAAAGTTTGGCTGCTTCTCTAATATCAAAACCAGCTAAAGAAGAAAAAATTAACCCTAAGTAATCTGCTTCAGTTTCTTGTTTTCTACCAAAGGGGTTAAAAATACCTAACTGTAGAATATCCATTCCACTAGCTCGACCAACGCTATTTCTTGTTCTGTTAATCGCACCACCTAAAAAAATATCAGCGACTTGAGTGCCTATGTTAACAGTTAAAGCTTGACTAGCTCTTTCAACAGAATGTTTTGCAACAGCGTGAGCTATCTCATGGCCCATAACCGCAGCTAGTGCGTTGTCATTTTGAGTTATATTTAGTATGCCTGTGTAAACAGCAATTTTTCCTCCAGGCATACACCAGGCATTTTTTACTTTATCGTTGTCCACTAGAATATACTCCCATTGAAAATTACTTGTTGGATCTTTACCATTTTCTTTTAAGAAAAAACTTGAAACTGCAGTTTCAATTCTTTTTCCAATTTCCTTAATCGTGTCAATTTGTTTGCCTGAGATAATTAATTTATTTTTTGTTTTAAAAACCTCATAAGCTTTAGCCGCTTGATTGTTTATCGCTCCTTCAGGATAAATGCTTAGTTGACGCCTATCTGTTATAGGCACAGTAGAACAAGACGGTAATATTAAGCCACAGCAACTGTAGCTAAATAATTCAATAAATTTTCTTCTATTTATGTTATGAATCATATAATATTTATTTTTATGATTTTAAATAATAAAATATTAATTGCAATTTTTATATTACTATTAGTTTTTATTATTTATTCTAGCTATAATTAATGACCGTTAAAGTTAAAAAATCTATTTTTAAAAAATTAAGAATTTATTTCATCACCGGAGCTATAGTTCTTATACCTATAGGTATTACTATATACTTAACTTTATTTATAATAAAAATTTCATCAGGCTTTTTACCAAGAACAATTAACCCAAATAACTACTTACCATTTGATATTCCGGGAATTGAAATATTAATAACAATAATTTTAATAACATTAATTGGCGGTCTGTCATTGTCCTTTTTAGGAAAAAAATTTCTAGAAATTTTTAATAATATTTTAAAAAAAATACCTATTCTGAGAACCATATATTCTGCTGTTGGTCAATTAACTGAAAGTTTTACTCAAGCAGATGGAACGCAAAAAAGTGTTGTTGTTTTGGAATATCCGAGAAAAGGCATTTGGGTAGTTGGCTTTGCTACAAAAGAAAATAAAGGTGAAATTTCAAAAAAAACTAATGAGGAATTAGTAAATATTTTTGTACCAACCACACCAAACCCTACAAGTGGATTTTTGTTAATGGTGCCAAAAAAAGATATAATATATTTAGACATGAGCTTTGAAGAAGCTTCCAGGTTTATTGTATCTGCCGGTACATCTATGTAAAATGGTCTTATGAAGAAATTCCTTCTTCGCTAATTAAATCTACTTTATCAAATAATTTTAGTAATAAATTGTACTTAGGTTCATTGAGTTCAACTTCACTCAGCTCATTAATATTTTTTTCTGCTAGTTTAAATAAGTCTTCATGATGCACAGGGTCAGCTATCTTAAATAATTTTATTCCACTTTGTTTGAAACCTATTATATCACCGTAACCTCTAAGTTTCATATCTTCTTCTGCAATATAAAATCCATCATCAGATTTTTTCAAAATCTGAATTCTTTTTTTTGCATTTTGACTTAATTGATTTTTAAACATTAGAATACAAGTTCCAGGTTTTGAGCCTCGTCCTATTCTACCGCGTAATTGATGGAGTTGAGCCAAACCAAACTTATTAGCATTTTCAACAACAATTACTGTTGCATTAGGGAAATCTATACCAACTTCTATGACTGTAGTAGAAACAAGAATTGAAATTTTATTATCTAAAAATTCCTTTAGCACTTTTTCTTTTTGAACTTGCTCTAAAGCTCCGTGTATAATTCCAACTTTTTTATTAAATTTTTTATTAAGCAATTCAAATAGTTTTGATGTTGATGAGAAATCTAATTTACTAGAATCTTCAATTAATGGACAGACCCAAAATATTTGTTCTTGTTCACTGATTCTCCTCTTTATAAAGGGCCAAAGTTCGTCAATTTTATTTTCAGGTTTACTTAATGTAATAATTTTTTTTCTTTGTATCGGCTTTTCGGTAAGTCTTGAAGTATCCATGTCACCATAGATTGACATCATCATAGTTCTTGGAATTGGTGTTGCAGACATCAATAAAATATCACAATTTGATCCACCTTTTTTTGCAAAATTAATTCTTTGTTGTACTCCAAATTTGTGTTGTTCATCTATGATCACCAGCCCTAATTTTTTAAAATTAATTGTTTTTTGAAATAGGGCATGTGTACCTATTAAGAAATTAATTTTTTTGTTATGTAAATTTTCTAAAATTTTCTTTCTTTCTTTTAGTTCAGTCTTGCCAGTTAAAAGTGAAAAACTTATTTTCAAATTCGTTTTTTCAATTAGTTTTTTAAATAAGGTATAATGTTGTTCCGCGAGTATCGCAGTAGGTGCCATTAACGCACATTGGTAGCCAGATTCAATAACATTTAAAGCTGCCACTATTGAAATAATAGTTTTTCCAGAACCAACATCACCTTGGAGTATTCTAAACATTCTATGAGAAGAAATTAAATCAATATCAATTTCAGCTATTATTTTTTTTTGTCCCTCAGTTAACTTATAAGGCAAGGACTTAATAAGTATATTTGAATATTTTTTTTTAAAACTTTTTTTATTCTTTTTTACTTTTTTGATTTTATTTCTATTATTTGAATGAAATAATAGATTTGCAAATATTTCATCATAAGCAAGTCTTTTTAAATAATTAGAATTTAAATCTTTTTGAGCTTTAGAATTGTGTAATTTTTTAATTGAATCCTTCCAAGTTAAAAAGTTCATTTTTTTAATGAATATTTCATCATGCCATTCTTCTATATCAGGAATTTTACTAAATACTTTTTCAATAATTTTTGAGTATATTTTTTCAGATAAGCCTTCTGTTAAAGAATATTTAGGAATAATTTTTTTTACTAGTTCTATTTGATTGATTTTTTCAACATAAGTAGGATTTGTAATTTGATATTTTTTTCTAAAAAAATTTACCTTGCCACTTACAGCTATCCATTCGTTTAATGGTAAAATTTTACGAATATAACCCTCTCTGCTATTAAAAAAAATAAGATCTATTTCACCGAACTCATCTTTACATAAAACTCTACTTGGCAAATTTCTAATTCTTGGAAAATTATATTTTAAAACTTTAACTTTAATTGTAAAAATTTTTCCAACTTCAAGTTTATTTAAAGTTACCGTTTCAGACCTATCAGTAAATGAATAGGGCAGGTTCCAAAGTAAATCATTTACTTTTTCGATCTTTTTTTTTTTTAAATATATTGATAATTTTTTACCCACACCCTCAATAACTGACACATCTTCAAATAAAAAATTTTTTTTATTATTTAAGTTCATCTCTTAATGTATAATAAATTTTACAATGAATGAATTAGAATCATTAAAAAAAAAAATTAAATATCGTTCTGCTTATAGAGGCACAAAAGAGATGGATTTATTATTAACCTCATTTGTTTCAAGTATTATTAATATTTTATCATACGGTGAGTTAGAAAAACTTGATAATTTTTTAAATTGTAATGATGAAGATATTAGTAATCTTTATTTAAATAAAATTCCAATTACATCATTTACTGAAACAAAAATATTAAACTTGTTGAGTTGCCACAAAATTAAATAATGGCGGAGAGGGTCGGATTCGAACCCACGAAAGAGTTGCCCCTTTGCTGGTTTTCAAGACCAGTGCTTTCAACCGCTCAGCCACCTCTCCTTAAGTAATTAGCACTTAATACTATCAATACTGATAAATAACAATATGGATTTTTATTCATTCTAGTCTTGTCTTTTTTTTTATGTTAATAAAAAAAATGCTTAAAAAACTAATAAGTTTTAATATCTTACTAATATTATTTTTTTCACAATGTAGTGCTTTTACAAGTAATTATGAGTTTAATACATGGGTCGAAAATTTTAAAACTCAAGCTGTTAAATCCGGTGTCTCAAAAAAAGTTGTAGAAGATGTAATGTCAAAAGCTATTTTTTTGCCGAAAGTTATTGAGTACGATAAATTCCAACCTGAATTTTACGAAGATACACATACTTACATTGAAAAAAGAACAAGAAAAAATAAAGTTAAAAAGGGAATAGCCTTATATAAAAAAGAAAAATTAATTATAGATAAAATTGAAAAAGAATTTTTAATTGAAAAAGAATTATTACTATCCCTTATGGGTATTGAAACTAATTTTGGTAAGTATTTAGGAAAAATGGATATAGTTTCTTCGTTGAGCACATTAAGTTTTGACAAAAGAAGAAGTGAATTTTTTACAAAAGAATTGATAATTTTACTAAAACTTGTAGACCAGCAGATTATTGATAAAAAAATACTATTTGGTTCTTGGGCAGGAGCTTTTGGAAACTTCCAGTTTATGCCAAGAACAATCCAAGATTATGCAATTGACTACAATAAAAACACAACAATAGAATTAAAAAAAACTGAAGACTCCTTTGCTTCTGCAGCAAACTATCTTAATAAAATTGGATGGAAAAAAAATACTCCATGTTTTGTAAAAATCAAACTAAAGAAAAGTATCCCAATTAAATACCTTAACTCCTCTGCAAAAAATATAAAAAATAAAAAAAAAGTTAAATATTTTAAAAAATATATTAAAAATTATAACGACATTAAAATTGATAAGAATTTGGAAGCAGCTATTATAACCCCTGATATAGACATAATACCTGGAGCTAACACATACACCCCAGCTTATTTAATTTTTTCTAACTATGAAAAAGTTTTAAATTGGAATCGATCCTTAAGGTTTGCGCTTGCTGTTTGCACCTTAAAAGATAATTTTAAAAATGAAATATAAATTAATAATTTTTCTATTATTAACTTCGTGCGTCAATAATAATTACTCAAGTAAAAATAACTTTACTTATTATGCCAAAGGATTTGCTAAGATTCAAAGTGAATCTCCTGTTTACTTAAATAATAATTTTCTTGTCTCACATAACAATCTGGGGATAGGTACAAAAATAAACTTATTTAATCCGGCCAATTCTAAATCTTTGGATATAGTGATTAAGAAAAAAATAAAATATAATAATTTTTATAAAGTTTTAATTTCTAAAAATGTTGCAGAATATTTAGATTTAAATTTTAGCTTTCCCTATGTTGAAATAAATGAAATTAAAACAAATAAATCATTTATTGCTAAAAAAGCAATTATGGAACCTGTTGAAAAAAAAATAGCTAATAAAGCTCCAGTTACTAAAATAAGTATAAATAATTTGTCTAAACCAAAAAGTAAACAAAAAATAAAACCTAAGAAGTATTCAATTTTAGTTGCTCAATTTTACAATCTTGAATCGGCAGTTATTTTAAAAAAAAAATTAAAATTAATATTGATAAATTCAAATTATAAATTGATATATATTAGCAAAAAAAATGAACAATCTTATAACCTGTTAATGGGCCCATATAATACTATAAACAAACTCAAAAATGATTACATTGTCTTAAATGAATCAAATTTTGAAGATTTGGATATTATAATTAATGATTAATTATATTAAAATTTTTATAATTTCTTTTTTGTTTTCAGCAACTATAGCTCAAGCGAATCCAAACATAAATGCCAGAACAGCGATTCTTATAGACTACCAGTCTGATAAAATACTTTTTGAGATACAACCAGATCACAGCATTCATCCTGCCTCTATGACTAAAATAATGACTTCGATTATTGCTTTTGACCTACTGTCACAAGAAAAAATCTCACTAGATGATAAAATTAGAATATCTGAAAAAGCCTGGAGAATGTCCCAGGCAGGTTATTCTTCTATGTTCATAATGATTAATGATGAAATATCAGTTGAGAATTTGCTCAGAGGCATAATCGTTGTCTCAGGTAATGATGCCTGTGTAGCTTTAGCAGAGGGTCTTGCGGGTACCGAAGAAAATTTTGTTGTACTAATGAATGAAAAAGCACAAGAGATTGGAATGACAGCTACTAATTTTGCGAACACCTCTGGTATCAACAATCCTGATAATTATTCTACCGTAAGAGACATTGCCTTGATGTCTAAATATTTAATAAAAACTTATCCAAATTATTATGAGTATTTTAAAGAAACAGAATTCACTTGGGAGCGTACTGGTGGAAACCCTATTACTCAAGGAAATAGAAATAATTTACTTTATAAAAATATAGGAGTTGATGGTATTAAAACTGGACATTTGGCCGTTGAAGAATATTCACTCGCTAGCTCCATAAAAAAAAACACACGAAGACTTATAGCTGTTGGTAGTGGTTTTAAAACATCCGCATCAAGAACAAATCAATCTAGAAAATTATTAACATGGGGACTCACTAACACTGAAACATTTGAAATATCAAAAAAAAAAGAAACTTATTTTGATATTGCCACATGGCTTGGAAAAGAAAAGTTTACAAAAGGATATACAAAAGATGATATTTATTTTACCATTTATAAAAAAGATTTAAGAGGTTTTGAGGTATACCTTGAATATACTGGTCCAAATAAAGCACCTATAGCTAAAGACGCAGAAATAGCTTTAATTAACATTTACCAAAAAAAGAAATTAATTAAAAGTGTTCCAGTTTATTCATTAGATAGAGTAAAAAAAGTTAATTTTCTAATAAGCATCTTAACTTCTATTAATTATATGATTTGGGGAGATGCGTAAAAAAAAATTTTACTTTATTGTTTTCGAAGGTATTGAGGGAACAGGTAAGACTTTTCAAATTAATAAACTTTATTTAAATTTAAAAAAAAAAAAAATTTCTACTGTTAGGACACGTGAACCAGGTGGTTCTAGAACCGCTGAGTCAATAAGGAATCTAATTTTTTCAAAAAAATCATATCAATTTCACCCACTTACTGATTTTTATCTTATGTGTGCGGCTAGAAATGAGCATGTTAATAAATTATTATTAATTGCAAAAAAACAAAAAAAAGTTGTTATATGCGATCGATTTACTGACTCTACTTTTGCATATCAAGTAATTGGAAATAATATTGATAAAAAATTTAACCTATTAAATCAAAATTATATTTTAAAAGGTCTTAAGCCAGATTTAACCATAATTTTAAAATCAAATTTTAAGACAATTTTTTCGAGAATTAAAAAAAGAAAAAAAACTAATAAGTTTGATAAACTTAAGATTAATTTTTATAAAAAAGCTCAAAACGCCTTTATCAACATGTCAAAAAACAATAAAAATTATTATGTATTTGATTCTTCCAGTGATACTCCAGATCTAGAGAATAAAATTTTAAAACTTATTCTTAAAAAATTAAAATAAAAAATGTTGAAACCCATTCAAAATCCATTCCAGTCAACAAAACTAATTTCTTTAGATAGGTATTTTGATGAAATGATAAGTATTTATGAAGCTGGTAACTTTCCAAAAGTGTTAATGCTAAATGGAAAAAAGGGTATAGGTAAGTTTACTCTTGTTTTACATTTTCTTAATTATATTTACTCAATGAAAGAAACAAATCATTATAATTATAAAGAAAAATCGATAAATACAGATTCTAATTTCTATAAATCAATTTTAAAACAAACTTGTTCTGATGTTATTTTTCTTAAAGCAGAAGAAGGTAAGAATATTAAGATAGACGACATAAGAAACTTAAAAAATGTTCTATCAAGGTCTTCCTTGTCAGATAATGTTAGATTTACAGTTATTGATGAAGTTGAGTTTCTTAATTCTAATTCAGCAAACGCATTACTTAAAACACTCGAAGAACCTAGTTTCAATAATTATTTTATTGTTATAAACAACCAACAAGCCGACCTAATTGAGACTATTTCATCCCGCTGTTTAAGAAATAATATTTATTTAAATTTTGAAAAGCAAATGAAAGTAATTAATTATTTTGTAGAAAAAGAAAAAATTGATATTCTAATTGACGATACAAAAAATCTAACACCAGGACAATTATTTAAATATAATTTTTTGTTCGAAAAATATAAGTTAGACAATAATGAGAATATATTTTTAAAATTAAGTAAGCTATTATATGCATATAAAAAAGATAAAAATAAAACCTTAATATATATGTCAATTTTTTTTATTGATAATTTTTTTTATCATCTTCTTGACGAACACACAGACAAAACAGATTTTTTGCTTAATCACAAATCTATTATTGTTAATAAAATTAATGATTTTATTTTATACAATCTAAATATAGGCTCAGTTTTGAATTCTATTGAACTGAAATTAAAAAATGTCAGGTAATAATTTTTACATAACAACTCCAATATACTACCCTTCGGGAAATCCGCATATGGGTCACGCTTACTCTAGTATTGTTGCAGATGTTTTTGCTAGATTTAAAAGACTTGAAGGTAAAAATGTTTATTTTTTAACAGGAACAGATGAGCATGGTTTAAAAATTCAAAGAGAAGCTGAAAAAAATAATAAAGAAACCAGAGTTTTTTGCGATGAAGTTTCTTCTAAATTTAAAAGTCTTTCTAATATATTAAATTTGTCTGTAGATGATTTTATTAGAACAACTGAAAAAAGACATCATAATTCTGTTAAGGCAATATGGGGCAAACTAGTAGAATCTGGAGACATATACCTTTCAAAATATGCAGGTTGGTACTCTGTTTCTGACGAGGCGTATTATACTGAAGATGAAATACAAACCATAGGACAAAAAAAAATTGCTAAATCTTCCGGCTCATCAGTTGATTGGTTTGAGGAAGAGTCTTATTTTTTTAAGCTATCTGCTTGGCAAGAAAAACTTTTAAATCATTATAAGAAGAATCCTGATTTTATTTCACCAATTTCTAGAAATAACGAGATTACACAGTTTGTTAAAAGCGGACTAAATGATTTATCGGTTAGTAGAACTTCTTTTAAGTGGGGTATTCAAGTACCAAATAACAATAAACACATAGTTTACGTATGGCTAGATGCTTTAACAAACTATATAAGTGCCCTTAATTATCCTGACACAAACAGTAAATTATATAAAGATTTTTGGCCCGCAAATCTTCACGTGATAGGTAAAGATATATTGAGATTTCACGCTGTTTATTGGCCAGCATTTTTAATGGCTGCAAAACTACCACTACCACTTAAAGTTTACGGGCATGGGTGGATTCTTTCGGATGATAAAAAAATGTCTAAATCAATTGGAAATATTCTGGACCCATTAGAAATAATTGATAAATATGGTATTGACCAATTACGATACTACCTTATCAAAGAAGTTTCATTGGGTAACGATGGTAGCATATCAATGGAAAATCTTAAAAATTGTATAAATAATGATCTTGCAAATAATTTTGGGAATTTATGTCAAAGAGTTTTTAGTTTTATTGAAAAAAATTGTTCTGCAAAACTACCAGAGCCAAGCAAACTGGAAGAAGTTGATTTAAATTTAATAAATAACTTAATTATTAATGTAGACCAACTAATTACAGATATGGATAAACAAGATTTAAATATTTATTTAAAGAAAGTAATTAAATTTTCATTTAATGCAAACAAATATTTTAACGATTTAGAGCCATGGGCATTAAAAAAAACAAATATTGAACGCATGAATTCAATTCTCTATACTATAGTTACGCAAATTAAAAATATTAGTATTTTACTAAGTCCAATTATTCCCACAAGTAGTGATAAAATTTTAGATATTATGAACTTGAAAAAAGAAGATAGATTATTAAAATCAATAAATAATAATAATATTTTTAATCATAATCTCGAATTTAAAAAAACGTCAATCCTCTTTAAAAAAATTGAAAATGATAATTGATTCGCATTGCCATTTAGAACATGAACCAATGAACTCAAATTTAAGAGAAGTCATTGAAAGAGCCTATAATAATAATGTTAAATACATGCTTAGTATATCGACTACCAATGAAAGCTATTTGCGTATTTTAGAAATTGTAAAAAAATATAAAAATGTATACGGAACATATGGAATACATCCACATGAGACAAAAAATTACAAGAATATAAATGAAGAAGAAATTATAAAAAAAATAAGTTTAAGTAAAAAAATTATTGGCATTGGAGAAACAGGACTTGATTTTTACTACGAGAAATCTGATGCAGTAACACAAAAAAGAATATTTATAGAACATATAAAAGCTGCACAAACATTGAATCTTCCTTTAATTGTTCACACAAGATCTGCCGAAGAACAAACTTATGAAATTATTAAAAATGAAAAAAAAAATAAAGATTTTAATGTTTTAATACATTGTTTTACTGGCAGTAAAGAGTTTGCACATAAATTAGTTGATCTTGGGTGCTATATATCTGCTAGCGGGGTGGTAACTTTTAAAAATTCAAAAGATTTAGCTAACACTTTTTTATCATTACCAAATAATAAAATTTTAGTAGAAACAGATTCTCCTTACTTGGCGCCAGAACCTTTACGAGGAAAGCCTAACGAACCATCTCATATTGTGCACACCGTAAATTTTTTAGCAAAAATTAAAAATATTAATTCAGAAAGTTTTAGCAAAATAACATCTTCTAATTTTTTTAGATTATTTGGACAGCTTAATTGAAAAATAAATTTACCATATTAGGCTGCGGCAGTTCACTAGGTTCACCCTGGATTACTAACTATTGGGGAAATCTCAATAAAAAAAATAAAAAAAATTTACGAACAAGATGTTGTGCCCATTTTCAATACAAAAATATATCAACTTTGATAGATACATCACCGGATCTTAAAACTCAATTTTTAAGTAACAAAATTAATAATGTAGATGCAGTTATTTACACCCACGAACATGCCGATCAAACGTCTGGAATATTTGAACTTAGACCCTTTTTTTGGAAAAATAAAAAAAAAATCAACATTTACGGAAGTAAAAAAACAATAAAAGATCTTAAAATTAAATATGATTTTTGTTTCAAGCCAAAAGATGGTTATATTCCTATTTTAAAAGACCATACCGTAAATAACATTTTCACTATTAGCAAAGGTACCAATAAGATTCAGGTTAATTCCTTTGAAGTCCAGCATGGATTAATTAAAGCGACAGCATTTGTTCTTAAAAATATTGCATATTTAAGTGATTGTAGTTTTATACCACGTAAATCTAGAAAATTTTTGTACAATTTAGATTATTTGATTATTGATTGTTTGCGTGTAAAATTTCATCCTGGTCATTTTAATCTTGAAACAGCTATATTGCTATCAAAAGAATTTAAAGCTAAAAAAACTATTCTTACCAACCTTCATGTTGACCTTGACTATAATAAATTGAAGAAAAAACTTCCCACAAACATTGTTCCAGCTTTTGACGGGATGAGTTTTAATTTTTAATTTCTTTTTCTATAGCTGAAATAAATTTCTTAGACGACGGCTTTGTTATTGAAGCAAACGTTTCTACAACTTTTCCATTCTTTCCTATTATAATTTTATGAAAGTTCCATTTAGGTATAGCACCAGAACCATAATTATTTTTAGCCCAAATGAAAAAAGGGTGAGCATCATCACCAATTATATTTATTTTTTCAGTAATAGGGAAATCTATGCCAAAAGTAGTTTCACAAAAATCTTTAATTTCTTTATTTGAACCTGGTTCTTGTCTGAAGTTGTTAGAAGGAACTCCTATAACAATCAGTCCTTTGTCTTTGTATGTACTCCATAATGACTGTAAGCCCTTATATTGGTTGGTAAACCCGCATCTACTAGCCACATTAACTATAAGGATAACCTGATCTTTGTATTCAGCTAAATTGATAGTTTTTCCCTCAACATTTTTAAAAGAAAAATTAGTAGCCAATTCATCGTATTGGGCGTTACCTTTTGTAAAAAAACTAAACATAATTATTAATAAAGTTAATATTTTTTTCATATAGCATTATTTACAGCTTTTAATAAAGCATTAAAAGGTAAAAGTATGCAGTTATATCTTTCCTTATATTTTTGCTGAAATAATTTTCTGAAAGGTTTATATTTTTTTTTCAGTATAATTTTTTTGTTTTTATGTGATGTATTAATTTCATTTAAATCATCTCGTAAAGTATCAATATTTGATTTTTTTATTATTTTAGAAAGCAAGCTAGCAGATGCTTGGCAGAATATACATGACTCCGTTTCATAAGACATTTTTTCAATTTTATTATTAAATGTTTCAATTGCTACTGTAATTTTATCACCACAAATTTTATTTTTAGATGTTGATACAAGACTTGAATTCATTTTGATTCCACAATTACTTGTGTCGGCCGCAATTTGAATTATTTCAGAGCTAATCATTTTTTTGTAGAAAATATTAATAAAAAATATCCTAAGAGTGTCGATAAGAGTGATCCACTTAGAACTCCAATTTTTACTCCATCTAAGTACATTGGTGAATTTGCAAATGCTAAATTTCCAACAAATAAACTCATTGTAAAGCCTATTCCAGTTAAAACAGAAACTGCATATAAGGACATCCAGTTTGAATTATTAGGTTTTTGTGCAAGATTTAATTTAACTGACACATATGCAAACAGAAAAACACCTATTTGTTTTCCAAAAAATAAACCACATAAAATCCCAAGTGGCACTGGATTGAGTAGGGAGTTTAAGTTAATTCCCTTTAAAGACACACCCGCATTTGCAAACGCAAAAAGGGGCATTATCCCAAACGCAACATAAGGAGCAATAGAATGTTCAAGTTTCAATAATAATGATTTACTTTTATCAGTTTTATCATGTGGTATTAAAAGTGCGAGTAGCACCCCGGCTATGGTCGCGTGAATTCCTGATTGATGTGTGAACTCCCACAATAAAACCCCAACTAATAAATAAGGAACAAATGCACGTACATTAAATCTATTTAATATAATTAGCACGATTACGGCTGATAGCATAAGTAGCAAATAATAAATCTCAACATTCCCAGAATAAAAGAAAGCGATAATAACTATCGCACCTAAATCATCAATAATAGCTAAAGCCGTTAAAAAAATTTTTAAAGAAATAGGGACTCTTTTCCCTAGCAAAGACAAAACACCTAATGAAAAAGCAATATCAGTAGCAGATGGTATGGCCCAGCCATTCAATGTTTCCGGTGAGTTTATATTAATTGTTATGTAGATTGCTGCCGGAATTACCATTCCACCAACAGCACCAATAATTGGCAATAGTGCTTGTTTAGGGTTTGTCAATTCACCTTGAACGATTTCTCTTTTAATTTCTAATGAAACCAAGAAGAAGAAAACAGTCATTAAAACATCATTTATCCAATGTATGACGCTTAATTTTAAAAAAAAACTTCCTATTCCTATGCTTATATATTTTTGTAAGGTGTTAAAATAAATAGCTTCGTAATTACTATTGCTTATTACCAAAGCAACAGTAGCCGCAAACAATAAAAGCAAACCTGACGCAGATTCTAATTTAAAAAATTCTTTAAATGGTTTTGTAAGAACGTTAATCATAAACTAGTCAATATCCCCTATGTATATTCCTAAAGACAATGCTGTCTCAACTAATGCGTCATTTCTTTCAACATTTTTATATGTAGATATAGCATTAGTTATTGGTACATCGATAACTTTTCTATCTTTCCAGGCTACCATTCTATCAAATTTTTTTTGTTGCAAAAGATCTACTGCGTATACACCAAATGCACTAGCTAAAATTCTGTCGTTATGTGTTGGTGGTGCACCTCTTTGCACATGTCCTAATGCTGTGACTCTGCATTCAATATCAGTTTTAGACATAATTTCATTTGAAATATAATCTCCAATCCCTCCCAACCGTTTTTGTCCATCTTTATATTCATGTATTACTTTCTCACCATTTTCTTTCTTAACTGCTTCAGCGACAACAACTAGCGAATGTTTTAAATTTTTTTTTTTCATTTCATTTAGTTTATTAAAGATACCTTTAAATGAATATTTTATTTCAGGTAGTAAAATTATATCTGCACCACCAGCTATGCCTGAACTCAATGCAATATGGCCAGCGTCTCTTCCCATAACCTCTAAGATCATTGAACGGCTGTGACTTACAGCGGTTGAGTGTAAATTGTCTAATGCTTGAGTTGCCACTTGAACGGCAGTATCAAACCCAATTGAGCTATCCGTAGCACCTACATCATTATCGATTGTTTTTGGAATTGCAACGATATTCAAATCACCTTTTTTAGCTAGTTTTTGTAAAATTTGCATACTTCCATCTCCTCCTATAATAATCAAACCATCTAATTTTAGTTGACGGTATCCTTCAATTATTATTTGGTCTTGATCTCTAGACTTTCCGTTTTGATATAAAGAATTGATAGTACTTGCTTTATTTGTCGTACCAAGAAAAGTTCCCCCTTGTTTTAATAGATATCCAGAAAAGGTTTCTCTTGTCAATTCAACGTAATCGAGAGGTCTCTGTAGAAATCCAGTAGTTCCATTTTTGATGCCAATTACGGTCATATTATATTTATTTTTTGCTCTAAAAAAAATAGATCTAATTGCAGCGTTTAAGCCACCACAATCACCACCACTTGTGAGAATACCAATCTTTTTCATAATAATTTTTTTTATTAGGTTTTTATGTTGTATATCAAAAAATGTTTCAATTGCCAAAAAGTCTTATTTAACTTATATGATTAACCAATCGGGGCGTAGCGCAGCCTGGTAGCGCATCTGGTTTGGGACTAGAAATTTTTTACTTTCCC
>Ga0209502_10000927_pt1 | contig 28950 bp, 29 predicted proteins | sample ArcticOcean_MG_C_10_FD_187442 | JGI IMG/M metagenome (GOLD analysis project Ga0209502, IMG submission 187442) | Marine microbial communities from western Arctic Ocean - ArcticOcean_MG_CB11_90 (SPAdes) (version 2) | ecosystem: Environmental > Aquatic > Marine > Oceanic | place: Arctic Ocean... | reverse complement strand
CCGGTGACGACAAGTCGAACAATGATCGCAACCGGAATCGCAACAACGGCGATGCCGGCGAGCGCAACCGCAACCGGAACAACGAGGGCAACCGCGCCGACGGCGAAAGCCGTAACGGTGAGGGCGTCAACCGCAACCGAAATCAGGGCGCAGCCCAGGGTGGCGGCCAGCAGGGTGGCGGCCAGCAAGGTAATCGCAACCCTGGAGCCCAAAACCGCAACGACGACGGAGGCGAAGGCAACAACAAGCGCCGCCGTCGGCGCCGCAAGGGCGGCGCCAACCGCGGATTCGATGGCCCCCAAGGCGAAGATGCCGACTTCGTCGAAACAAATTTCGATGGTCAGTCCCAGGGCAGCGAGCCCACCGAAGTCACCGGTTACCTCGATATGCACGACCAGGGATACGGCTTTCTCCGTCTTAACGGGTATCTCCCGAACAAGCAGGATGCCTACATCACCGTCAAGGTGGCAATGCAGTACGGACTGCGACGTGGCGACCTCGTCGTCGGCTCGATGCGCGCAGCGCAACGGAACGAGAAGAACCCGCAGCTGATCGAGGTTTCGACCGTCAATGGCGGCGACCCCGAAGCAGCGAAGAAGCGCCCACGCTTCGAAGACCTGACGGCACTATTCCCTGATTCGCAGTTGCGCCTCGAGAACCCGGCAGACCCGGCGAACATGACAGCACGCATCATCGACCTGCTGTCGCCGATTGGCAAGGGCCAGCGCGGCATTATCGTGTCGCCTCCCAAGGCTGGCAAGACCACGGTCATGAAGACGATTGCCCAGTCGATCGAGCTCAACAACCCTGAATGCAAGCTGATCGTGCTGCTCATCGACGAGCGTCCCGAAGAAGTGACCGACATGAAGCGCAGCGTGAGCGGCGAGGTCATTTCGTCGACATTCGATCGCCCAAGCGACGAGCACGCCCACGTGGCCGAGATGGCCATTGCCAAGGCGCGTCGCCTCGTCGAGCAGGGCGAAGACGTCGTGATTATTCTCGACGGCATTACTCGCCTCAGCCGTGCATACAACCTGGCCGCTCCCTCGAGTGGCAAGATTTTGTCTGGCGGCATCGACGCCGGAGCGCTGTATCCGCCAAAGAAGTTCTTCGGTTCGGCCCGCAACATCGAAGAGGGTGGCTCGCTCACCATTCTCGCCACGGCGCTGGTTGACACGAACAGCCGTATGGACGAAGCGATCTTTGAAGAGTTCAAGGGCACCGGCAACATGGAACTTCGCCTCGATCGTAAGATCGCCGAGCGGCGCATTTACCCAGCGATCGACGTTGATGCGTCGTCGACCCGCCACGAAGAGCTCCTTTTCGATCGCAAGCAGCTCCAAATGGTGTGGAAGCTTCGCCGGGTCCTCAGCGGTCTCGCCGACGGTGGCAACGGGGCCCCTGGTCTCGAGCTATTGATCGATCGCCTCAAGACGTTCCGCACCAATGCCGAGTTCCTCAACGAAATCGGCAAGCAACCCGGAATGTGATTCCGGCGCTTTTGCGCCGAATCAAAACAGAATCGCGCGTGGTTACACTCTCTCCACCCGATCTGTCGCCGACGAAGGCTCTTCAGCCGGCACCAGAAGATCAACAAAGGACACAACCATGCAGACTGACATTCATCCCCAATACACCGACACCACAGTGAAATGCTCCTGCGGGAACGTCTTCACGACGAAGTCGACCGGTGCCGACGCGCTGAGCCTCGAGCTTTGCAACGAGTGCCATCCCTTCTTCACCGGCAAGCAGAAGCTTGTTGACTCCGGTGGCCGCGTGGAGCGCTTCAACAAGCGCTACGGCGAGCGTAAGGGTGCGCCGTCCAACGTCGAGGAGTGACTCATCGCCTCTGCCAACGTGCAGGGTGTCGATTAAGAGATTGACAAGAACGACGAACGAACCGCCGTCCTACGGGGCGGCGTTTCGCGTTTTCCCTGGTGGTCGCCAAGCTGGGGGCCAATGACAGCGTCGACCCGTTCAACGCTGCAGGTGCCGTCGACCTCGTTGTCGATCTGAATGGCTACTTTGTCTGATCTGGACACGCGGGCTGAGGCCGGTGGGCGCCGGTAGCGTTCGCTTTATGAGTGCTGCGATGGACCCGCAACGTCGAGGTCAGCTCCTCGGAATCAAGCTGCGCGCCCTGGTGAGCGACCATGTTGGTCGCGTGATCGAGGCTGAACCTGTGCCACTGCTTGGCGGGTCCGCTCTCGTCGACGCAGATGCTGCGTGGGTCCTTGTCGATGATGATGCGTGCCGCCTCCTCGGTGCATCGCTCGCCTGGGCAATTCGGCATGGAGCCACTGCCCTCAACGTCGTGGCTGACGCCGGTGGCGGCACGGTCGCACGCCGCGCGGAGATGTTCAACTTTCCGATCAACGTGTGGTTCAGCGAAGATCGAACATTGCTACCGACGGTTGCTGAGCCGCTGCCCGAACGTCGCAGCGCCTCGATGGACAACCCCGACCTGATCGAGATGATCACCAACTCGGGTGCGGCGGTCAATGTCGAGCATGGCACCATCGCCGGCGAGGTTCGTGGATTGGAAATCTGCCGCATCGTCGATCAGCCCACCGTCGGCTTTTTCGCCGAGCTCAGTGACGTCGTGATGCCGGCGGCGCCGATGGACGGAGCATTTGACGGTGGTGAGGGCGTTCGGCTTGAAGTCGGCGTTGGTGCTGCTGATCGCGAAGCATTTCAGATGTTGCATGGCGATCTGCCGACTGCCGAGGCGCTCATGTCGGTGGTCGCGACGGTGATTACCCACCGTTCCGCTGCGGCACGGCAGCACCCGCTGAACCGCCTCGGTGCCGAGCGATACCTTCGCTGGGAAGCCGAACAAGACCCGGGTCGCGTCGGCTTGGCCAGCCTGGCGTCGGTTGAGCCACCAACGCCCCGCCCAAATCTAAAGGATCCGATTCCGTGCGTGGCCGCAGGCGCCACCCACGACGACCAGGCTGTACATGTCGTGTTCTCGTCGGGTGTCGACCTCGATGCGATTCCGTTTGTGGCCGACGTGCAACGGCTGGTCGGCACGCCAGTGTGGCTCGCTGTTCCGGCTCGTGACCTCGTCCCGGTCACGCGTGACATGGCGGAACTGCTGCTCAACCCGATCGAACTCATCGCTCTTGACTGATCGCTCACGGCAGAACGTCGATTGGCGGCACTAACATCGAATCGCCATGGCTGAACCCGACATGATCGCCCGACTCAGCCAAGTTGGTGACGAATTCGAGACGCTCGAACACCAACTCAGTGATCCTGCAGTCCTGTCGGACCCCTCACAGCTGCGGATCCTGTCGAAGCGGTACAACCACCTCGGTCCGGTCATGGAGAAGTTCCGCCTCCATCAGAGCCGTGTCGCCGACCGCGAAGCCGCGCAGGAGATGCTCCCTGAGGCCCACGGTGATGAACGTCAATTGCTCCAGGGCGAGATCGACGACGTCAACGCCGAACTTCCGCAGCTGATTGATGAGTTGCGCGAGATGATGCTGCCCACCGATCCCCACGACGGCAAGAACGTCATCATGGAGATCCGCGGTGCCGAAGGCGGTGAAGAGGCCAACCTGTTCGCCAGAAATCTGTTCGAGATGTATTCCGCGTACGCCGCCAACATGGGTTGGAAGGTGGAACTGATGTCGACGACCCTGAGTGATATGGGCGGCTTCAACGAGGTGACACTCATGGTCAGCGGGGTAACGGCATGGCGGAACCTCAAGTTTGAGGGCGGTCCCCACCGGGTGCAGCGCGTTCCGGTGACGGAGAGCCAGGGTCGTATTCACACGTCGTCGGCAACGGTGACGGCGCTGCCCGAGGTTGACGATGTCGACGTGACAGTCGATGATCGGGATCTCGACATTGACGTGTTTCGTGCCAGCGGCCCAGGTGGCCAGGGCGTGAACACCACGGACTCTGCCGTACGCATTACTCACCGCCCGACTGGCGTTGTCGTGTCGATGCAAGACGAACGCTCGCAACTTCAGAACAGGCTGCGTGCAATGACGGTTCTGCGGTCACGGTTGTTCGACCTGGCCGAGCGAGAGCGGCGCGAAGAGATGTCTGATGCCCGGCGCTCCCAAACCGGTGGCGGTGGGCGCAGCGAGAAAATTCGCACATACAACTACAAGGAAAATCGCGTGACCGATCATCGCATCGGATTCACGATCTACCGGCTGGCCGAAGTGTTGCGTGGCGATTTGCAACCGGTCGTTGACGCGCTTGCGGCCGACGAGCGGGCGCGCCTGCTCGCCGAAGGCGATGTCTGAGCACACCGCCGTCACGGTGACTTGGCGGGGACTCTGGGACGAGACCGCATCGGTCATTGGCGATCGTCAACATGCGCGGTGGATGTGCGAAACAGCGTCGTCAACCGATCCAGAGGAGTTCCTCGCAGGTCTCGACCAAACACCGATGACTCGGATGGTCAGCCACCTCGACGCGATGGTGGCGCGCTACCAAACGGGGGAGCCGCTGCAGTACGTGCTCGGCAGCTGGTCGTTCCGCCGGCTCGATCTCAACGTCGACAAGCGTGTGTTGATCCCGAGGCCGGAAACCGAGCTCGTCGCCGAAGTCGCGATCAGCCTTGCGCTTGCGTTCAACGACGAGCGCACCTTGGTAGACCTTGGAACTGGTTCAGGCGCAATCGGGCTTGCCTGTGCCGACGAACTTCCGCTCGACGGCACGACGGTGTGGCTGACCGATGCGAGTAGCGATGCGCTCGATGTCGCACGCGCCAACCTGGCCGGAGTCGGTCGAGCGGCGAGGAACGTTCGGGTCGCGCTCGGCAACTGGTTTGCAGCCCTGCCCGACGACCTTGAGGCCGACGTGATCGTGTCGAACCCACCATATGTTGCTGTCGGGTCAGTCGACCTGGAGACGAACGTGGGGGAGTGGGAGCCAAAGGATGCGCTCTTCGCCGGCGCCGATGGCCTCAACGACTATCGAGTCATCATTCCGGGTGCGATTGATTACCTGAGACCGGACGGCTGGTTGGTCCTTGAGATCGGCTATGACCAAGGCTCAGCGGTCTCGGCGCTGTTTGAACAGCAGGGCTATCGGAAGATCGAAGTGCGCCAGGATTTAGCGAAGCTCGACCGCATCGTTTTCGCCAAACGCCCCGCCTGACAGATCCCTCCTCAGTTGAAGCGGACTGCGACGGCAGCGAGGATGGAGCCTTCTTCAGGGCTCACTTCGTCGTCGACTCCGGCCACCTCGCGTGAGGCGGAAAAGAGTGCCGAGCGCAGCACCCGGCTGCTGATCCGTTCGTCGATCGAGTCAATGAACTCTTCGACGCGGTCGCGTTCGATTGCGTGGCGGGCCTCTTCGATTGCGGGCCGAAGGTAGTCCTCGAAGGAAAATTCGTCGTCGTGCCAGTCGGTACTGATCTCACGGACGAGTTCGACCTCTTCGTCGGCGATGTCCTGATCAGCCAGCATCACCAGGGCCAGTAGTTCGAGGGCGGCCTGGTGTTCCAGGTTGGCAGTGGCGTGCACGGCGACACCGCGGTACATCTCGAGCAGGCGGTTGTTCATACCCGGGCGACGATAGATGAATCGCCCGCTGCGCGCAGCGGCAGGGGTCCGAATCGTCATGGGAGGTGTCAGCTCGTCGGTTCGGGAAGCGACCGTCGAAGGAAATCCAGCTGGTGGAGCAACAGGTTCTCAGCGACCTGCTCCTGGGGGGTCATATGGGTGACGCCGACCAGGGGCAGAACTTCATGCCGCTTTCCTGCAGCAAGCAGAGCAGCTGAAAGTTGGAGCGTGTGCGCCGCCACGACGTTGTCATCTGCCAGCCCATGAATCAGCAGGAGCGGCCGCGTGAGGTCGCCGGCGAGGGGCAGGAGTGAGCTGGCGTCGTACTGAGCTGCGCTGACGTTTGGATCGCCGAGGTACCGCTCGGTGTAGTGGGTGTCGTAGAGCCGCCATTCGGTGACGGGTGCGCCGGCGATCGCGGCATGGAATACGTCGGGTCGGCGCAATACCGCGAGCGCTGCGAGATAACCGCCGAAACTCCAACCTCTGATTGCGACGCGGCTTGGATCAAGCGCAGCGGTCTGCTTCGTCACGAAGTGCAATGCCTCGATCTGGTCGTCGAGCGGTGCCGTAGCGAGATCGCCGTGAACCGCTCGTTCCCAGACTGATCCTCGCCCGGGGGTGCCGCGATTGTCGGTGACGAGGACAGCGAACCCTTGATCTGCAAACCACTGTGAGGCCACGAACGCGTTGAAAGAATTCTGAACGCGTAGGGCATGCGGACCGCCGTAGGGGTCGAGCAGGACGGGCAGGGGCGAACCGTCGTGATCGTGTGGGAGGAGCAGTGCCGACGTCAGCCCGGTCGCAGCACTCCGGAAGAATTCGACATTCGGTGTCACGAGCGGTGTCTCGGCGAACGATTCGAGTGGGCGTGTCGTGCCGGACGAGTGAGATACCAGATGGGTGGCGCCCGGTTCGCTGAGTGTTGCCGAACGAGCGACCGAGGTGCCGCCGCGTTCGGTGAGCGTGTGGATGCCCGGTTCGTCGGTGAGGGCAGTGAGCGTGCCGTCGTGACTGCGCCGCCAAACGTGGAGCGATGTCGAGTCGTCGATCGGGTTGGCTTGAAACAGAATTGACGCGGCATCGGCTTCGAGCACGGCACGGACTTGCAGGTCAACGGGTGTCACGGGTTGGTTATTGACCATGAGCCGTCGAGCTCCGTCGCGGTCAGCAGCAGAGATGAGCGTGCCGTCGGGGAGGAGGCGCGGGACCCCGGGTACCAACTCGACCCAGGCGTCGTCGCGGTCTTGGGCCAGTACTTCGGTTTCGCCGGTGATTTCGTCAATCTTGAGCGTCATGGTGCCGCGTTGGTCGCGTGCCTGTACCGCCATGATCAGGCCAGCTCGGGTCCATTCGACGGAGGAGATGTAGGGGAAGAACTCCTGGTCCCAGTCGACGTCGGTGCGGGACCCGTTGAGGCCGAGCAGGTGAAGCGACACGGTGGCGTTGTTCGTTCCGGCCGACGGGTAGCGAACGGTCTTGACGGGGTGGTCGGGGTTGGCCGGATCGGCGATGACCCACTCATCAACCGGTGATGTATCGACGCGGCACGCAGCAATGCTGCTGCCGTCGGGGCTCCACCAATAGCCACGGAAGCGGTGCATCTCCTCGGCTGCAATGAAGTCAGCGCTGCCCCACGACACCGTGTCGGCTTCTGCCGGGTCGCCACCGGCGAGGACGCGCCACGTGCCGTCTAGTTCGCCGATGCAGAGCAGCCGGCCGCTCGCGTAAGCGATGCGACGCGCAGTTGGATCGGGGCGGGGGTCAAAGACAGGGCCGGCGACGTCGAGCGGTCGGGTGAGGCCCGTGAGTAGACCTGCAACGAACATCCGGCCGCCGAGTGCAAACGCAGCGACCTTGCCGGCCCCGTCGGTCGCGTAGCTCGTAATGCCACCAGCGCCTTCCCGAGAGCGTTCGCGTCGGGCGCGTTCCATCGGCGGCAGGTCGTTGTTGGTGCCGTCGTTCAGCAACACAAGCGGGTCACCGACGAGCCGTTCACTGCCATTTGCGACGTCGAGTACCCAGAGTGCGTTGACCGGGTCGGTCCCGCTGGAGCTGCGGAGGAACATCACGCGTTCGCCGTCGGCCGAGACGGTGATGTCGCGGGGCGCGCCGAGGGTGAATCGCTGGGTGCGAGCGTGCTGGCGGGGGAACGTGTCGGCGGCGGTCACGCCGCAGAGACTAGAGCTGCTCGACGCTCGCGTCCCGGTGGGCGCGCCGCATCGCGTCGCTCAACCGCAACCGCGTCGCGTCGCGCAACCGCTCCGTGGCAGTGGGCCGGTCGCGTCATGGCAGTCAGCCGGTGAAATGCGTGATTGCTTCGAGGGCGACGTCGAAGGCAGCCGGTGCGTCGACCGAGGTCAACATGTCGCAGTTGGGGGTCTGCCGTTCGGTGACTTTGCGCTGGTCGATCACCGTCATCCCTCGGGTGTGCTCCCCGCGTGTCTCCACGACCACATGGCGCGCAACGCGTTCGAACAGGTGCGGGTGAGACAATGCCATCACCGCGAGCGGGTCGTGAATTGCCCCGCCGATAAGTGCGCCGTCGTCGTGTAGTTCGCCGTACTTTGCTGAGAAGAACGTGAGGAGGTCGGCAAGGGTCGTGCCGAGCAGGCCGCCGGTGGAACGGATAGCGGCGATGCGGCCGGGTGTGGCGGTGAACTGGTGCGTCACGTCGAGACCGGCCATCACGATGCGGACGCCACTGGAAAATACGACGTGCGCGGCTTCCGGGTCGGCCCAGATGTTGAACTCAGCAGTACTGCTGCGGTTGCCGAACGTACCGCCGCCCATCAACGAGATCCCGGCGATCCGATGAGCGATGTCAGGTGCGGTCCGCAGTGCGAGCGCAATGTTAGTGAGCGGCCCGATCGGCACCAGCCAGAGGTCCTGAGTGCTCCGACACATGTCGATGATGAAGTTGACTGCGTCGGTTCCGTCGAGTGGCGTTGACGGAGTCGGGAGATCGGCGCCGTCGAGTCCGCTTTCGCCGTGGACGTGTCCAGCGAACTTGGGTTCGCCGACAAGCGGTCGTGCTGCTCCAGAGTGAATTGGTATGTCGATGCCGAGCAGGTCGCGCATGACGAGTGCATTGTGCGTAGTGCTCGTGAGCGGTGCGTTGCCTGCAACCGTGGTGATCCCGACGAGTTCGGTATGCCGGGCGGCGACCACGATGGCAATGGCGTCGTCATGGCCTGGATCGCAGTCGAGGAGGATGGTGGGGCGAGTCCCAGCGGAGGCAGTCTCAGGCATAATGCCGAGCATGGCATCCGGACGGCCGCAATGACGTCATGGACCGACGAGTGTTGCTGGCCCAGGCTTCGTGCAGCCCGAGTTTGGCGATGTCGCTGAGCCCGGCGTCGGCACAACCGAGTTCGACCTCGGAGCACAGCTGAGCACCCCAGAGATCCCGGTGGTCCCCGAGACCGGTGTGCCGGGTATCGACAGCGTCGGTGCGTTCTGCCGTGACTGGAGCGACTTCACCGGCCCGTATTTCGCGCGTGCATCGGCAGCTGACGGGATTGTTGACGTCGACGTCCGGGAGGCCCTGGCGGCATCCTGGATTGCCCAGCTGGCCGAGCAGGGCGTGGACGATCCGTTCCTTGACGTCGATTTTGCTGGGGTGGCTGACCCGACGCTGTTTGCAGCTGCCGTTGAGTCGTTCAGTACGAACTTCCCGTCAATCGTTGTGGACCCGAGCTTGATTACCGACGTGCGGATCCCAACCACAGGTACCTACGTGGCGGCCAACTGTCTTGATCGGGGCACTCTCGGAGGCGGCGACGTGATCATTGGTGATTGACGATCGCAATGTTCTGTCAGACACCACGTCGTCCGCTTCTCTGAAAATCAGACAAGCAGTTTGCCCGCTGGGTCGAGTTCACAGCTGACGCCGACCCATTCGCCATCGCACATCGCAGCGGCGATTGCCGGGTCGGTTGAGATGCCCCACGCGCGGCGACCGTCAGCGAGCAGGCAGGCAGCCTGCGCAGTTTCGGCCTGGCCGTCGCGAGAGAACATGACCGAGTAGGCCTCGATCGTCGCTGCGCCAGCGGCGTTGGCAGGGCTGGCCAGGCTGCGCTTCGGAAGCGCATCGACCTCGTCTTGTGGTGAGCCGTGCCGGAACGCAACGGCTGGGGGAGTGGTCGAGTACACGCCGAAAGCGTGCTTGGTCGCGTAGCCGCCGTTGGCCCATATGAAGCCGTGTTCGCCTGGGCGCTCCCGGAGGTCCTCGACGACCGCAGCAATGGCGTGCATGACATAGTTGTTCCACGGCCCGCCGCAGAATGTGAGGCCTCCGGTGCGCGACCACTGGCGGCCGGTGCCGGGCGTGATGTCGACGCCGAGCGACTGGGCCCCGAGTTGGACTGCTGACGGGAAGCACGAATAGAGGTCGAGCACAGACACGTCGTCGATGGCGATGCCGGCGAGGTGGAGCGCCATCTTGCCGCCAAGCTCGACGGCGGGGGTTTTGGCGAACGTGTCGCGGTGCGAGACGAACGGGTGCTCGTGCGAGTCGGCGCCGGCGTGCGGAAACACCCATTTGTCACGGCTGACGCCCATCCGTTCGGCTGCCTCGACGGTACACATGATGATCGCTGCACCCATGTCGACGTCGTTGTTCGAGTTCATCAGCTTCGGGTACGGGAAGCCGATCATTCTGTTCGAATCTGTGACTGTCGTGATCTCGTCGGCCGTCTTCGACTCCTGGATCCAGGCGTGGGGATTGTTGGCAGCGACGTCGCTCAGACCGGCATACAGTTCGCCGAGAAATCGCTGATGTTCGTCGACAGTGCGGCCCGACGCGGCGCGCAGGGCCGTTTCGAACATCGGATAGATCTGCACCGGCATGTAGAGGCCGCGGTCGCGTTCCGCTGGCAGGTTCATCTCGAGTTCCTTGCCGATGTAGCGCGGCAGGTCGTCGTCGGCGGCTTTCGCCCAATCGAGCGTGGCGTCCTGCTTGCGAGCGCGCATGAACGTCTTGAACGCTTCGGCGCCGGACAGGATGGCGATGTCGACCGAACCGTCGAGGATCTCGACGGCGGTTGTGTTGACGAGCGACTGGGGGCTGTTGCCGCCGGCGGTCGACTCGGCAAGCTCAATTGCTGTGTCGTCGAGACCGAGGCGTTGGGCCAGGAAGCGGGGGGCGTTCCGGTAGCGCCACCCGATCACGTTGACGACGCGCACCGAGTCAGCCAACGGTGGGCCATCGAGCCCGGCGTCCGCTGCAGCGGCGTGCACGGCCTGCTCCATGAGAGCAACTGGCTCGAGTGCGTCGTCGAGCCCCGTGGCCCGATGGTTGTATTGGCCGACGCCGATGATCACAGGTGTACGAGGGTCGAGAGTCACGTCGGGGACTCTATGAATCGGAGCGGCCGGTGCCCCCATCCGAACGATTCGTCAATGTGTGACAGGGTGACTTGCTGGGACTCCTACACTTCTTACCGATGACACGAATCGCGATTGGCTCCGATCATGCGGGCTACGAACTCAAGCAGCACCTGATCAGCTTCATCGAAGCAGCCGGGCACACCGTCGACGACCAGGGAACGCACTCGACCGAGTCGGTCGACTACCCCGAAATCTGCGCGGGTGTCGGCCGAACTGTGCGCGATGGCAACGCCGACTTTGGCATCGTCCTCGGCGGCAGCGGTCAGGGCGAACAGCTCGCGGCAAACAAGGTGCGAGGCGTCCGCGCAGCGCTTTGCAACTGTCTGTACACGGCCCGGATGGCACGCGAGCACAACGATGCCAACGTGCTGTCGATGGGCGCTCGCGTCGTCGGCACCGGCGTTGCCGAGGAAGTCGTCCAGATCTTCCTCACCCAAGCATTCGAAGGCGGCCGTCACCAGCGCCGCGTCGATCAAATTACTGAACTCGAATCCAACTTCTAAGTTGCGTATGGGGTCAGGCCCCTTTCGCAACTCTGTCTCCGTCACGCCCCCTTCGTTACCGCTCTCGATCAAGGACTACCGATGCCATTTCCTTCTGATTCCAATCCCGACACTGAAGTACTCGCACTTCTCGATCGCGAAATTGAACGCCAGACCACGGGCTTGCAGCTCATTGCATCAGAGAACTTCACGTCGCCAGCAGTGATGGCCGCCACGGGCTCGGTCCTCACGAACAAGTACTCCGAGGGATACCCGGGCAAGCGCTACTACGGCGGCAACGCGATCGTCGACAAGATCGAACAGCTCGCTATTGATCGCGTAAAGGAACTTTTCGGCGCCGAACATGCCAACGTGCAGCCGCACTCGGGCGCCAACGCCAACATGTGCGTCTACCAGGCACTTCTGCAGCCTGGCGACACGGTGCTCGGCCTCAGCCTTGATCATGGCGGCCACCTCACCCACGGCTCGCCTGTGAACGCCTCCGGCATGATGTACAACTTTGTCGCCTATGGAACTGGTGACGAAGATCGCATCGACATGGATAACGTCCGTGAACTCGCACTCGAGCACCGTCCGAAGATGATTGTTGCCGGCACCACCTCGTACCCCCGGCGTCTCGACCCCGAGCCGTTTAAGGCGATTGCCGACGAGGTCGGCGCCCTGCTGATGTTTGACATTGCTCACCTTGCAGGCTTGGTCGCTGGTGGTTCGCACCCGAATCCGGTGCCGTTTGCAGACGTCGTCACGTTCACGACGCACAAGACGCTCCGCGGCCCGCGTGGTGGTTGCATCCTCTCGAAGGAAGTGCACGCGAAGGCGATCAACAAGGCCGTCTTCCCGGGCTGGCAGGGCGGCCCGCTTGAGCACGCGATTGCTGGAAAGGCAATTGCGTTCCGTGAAGCGATGGACCCGTCGTTCAAGGAGTACGCAGCACAGATTGTGACGAACGCTTCAGCGCTCGCTGCGGCCTTGGCGGCAGAGGGCTTCCGGCTGGTCTCTGGCGGCACTGACACCCACATGATGGTCGTCGACCTCACGCCGTTCGATGCTGAGCTGACCGGCAAGGTCGCGCAGGCCACGCTCGACGAGGCCGGAATCACGCTCAACAAGAACACGATCCCCGATGACCCACGCAGCCCGTTCGTCACCAGCGGCGTACGGATTGGCACCCCGTCGGTCACCACGCAGGGCATGCAGGAGCCAGAAATGGCCGAGATTGCCAAACTCATCGCTCGTGCGCTGCGCAATGTTGACAACACCGAGGTACTTGCCGCCATTAAGGATGAAGTGGCCACCCTCTGCGCCAAATTCCCCGCCTACTGACCCTGACCCCAACCCACAGGTTTTGCGTCGAAGAATCGGTTGGACGGCCCTCCGGAATCTCGACGCAAATGGATCATCGCAGGCGTTCGCGCAACGTTCGGGCGACCATCGCACTCCGTTGGGTGACATCGGCGTAGGTGTACTCGAACACCAGGACGCCCAGATCCTGGAGCTCGTTGCGACGTTGGGCGTCTTTGGCCCGATCCGTTGGCGATGAGTGTCCGTGTTGCCTGCTGACTTCGATCACGATCTGCTGTTCCTTCAACAAGAAGTCGACGCGTGCAACGTGGCGTGCGCCTTTGCGGTGCACGGCCTGCGTCAATGGACGAGGCAGCCTGTGTCGGCGAACCAACTCGAGGAATCGGCGTTCCAGCATCGAGTGTCCACCTGAGTCGACCATGAGGTCTTCGATGAGCCGGCAACCCCAGCGACCCGAACCGCGCAGTGTCTCGAGTCGCCGCTCAATCGTGTGAGGTGCGGAGAGGCCAAGTCGCACCGCACTGTCAATTGCTGCCTCGACACGTGCCCGTCGCGCCCGAGCATGCGCGAGGTCCAAAATCGTCCGTGTCGCCGATGTTGTGCGGAAACCTTCGACGGTGACGATGTCGATTGCCGGCAGGCGGTTTGTGGTGTGGACGACCAGATTCGTGTGGCCGAGGCGAGCTCGACGTGCCACGGTGAACTCAACCGCGCTGGGAACGGGCCGATCGAGATGGTGGAGCGCAGCGGCGGCTTCGTAGCTCACCACCGAGTGCTCGCCAAGCATCAGCAAGCCTCGTCGGAGCTCGAACCGGTGTGTACGTGGCGCGCCGGCGACGGCATACGTTCGGGGCCCGACGCGTTCGAGCCACCCACTTCGAATGAGCTTGCGGCGCTGCCAGTCGGTCGACGCATGGGAGCGTATCTGGGCGTCAGTGATCAAGCCGTCCTGGTGCCGGGCAAGTGCTGCAATCTCTTGATTCACGTCCAACAGTGGGGCCGATGCCCTGCCAGACGGAAAACCCAGGGTTTGCGTCGACGTTTCCGTGGACAGTCCAACGGAAACATCGACGCAAACGTTCAGCAGGAGCGGGCGGAGTGGGAAGCTGGGCAGGGTCTGTGGTGGCCGTGTGCGTAGGATCGGTTCTCGTGCCAACCATTGGGTCATACGTGGTGATCGGGTTGGTGGCGGCAGCTGTGACCTTCGCTGTGACGCCGCTCGTCGGGATGTTTGCCCGTCGGATGGGTTGGGTGTACCTCCCCAACGATCGCACGGTGCACGAAACGCCACTCCCGGACATCGGGGGGTTGGCGATGTACGTCGGCTTCGTTGCCGCCTACGTCACTGCATCGCTGACTGGGTCGCTCGACGTCGTGTTCCGCAGCAATTCGGAGCCGCGAGGCGTCTTTGTGGCGGTCACTATCATCTACGCAGTTGGCCTGATCGACGACGTTCGGGAGATTTCGGCGCCGGCGAAGGTCTTCGGAATCGTGCTCGCCGGCATTGCGCTCGTGCAGTTCGGCGTGGTCATGTTTGCCTTCCGGCTTCCGTTCTATGACGGTTCGATTTTTCTTGACGAGAGCCTTCGCCCGCTGATCACGATTTTGTGGCTGCTCGGTATGAGCACGGTTGTCAATTTGGTCGATGGCCTCGATGGTCTCGCGGCCGGCATCGTCGGCATCGGAGCTATCTCGTTCTTTCTGTACAGCGAGCGGTTGACCGACCTCGATCTGCTCGACAGCGCCAACGTCGGGCCGCTGTTCGCCGTGATCGCCGCAGGGCTCTGTGTCGGCTTTCTGCCGCACAACTTCAACCCCGCACGCATCTTCATGGGTGACGGGGGAGCGCTGCTGCTCGGCTTGCTGCTCGCAGTGTCGACGAGCGTGGTTGGTGGCCGTGTCGACTCGGTCGAACAGGAGACGATTGGAACGACCTATTTTTTCCTCGCTCCGTTGGTTATCCCGCTCCTCATCTTGGGCGTACCGATCTTCGACACGCTGTTCGCGATCGTCCGGCGTGCGACAAGCGGCAAGGGCTTGGCCTCTGCGGACAAGGGCCATCTGCACCACCGTTTGATGGAGATGGGCCACGGCCACCGTCGAAGCGTGGTGATCCTTTGGCTCTGGTCGGCTGTGCTCAGTGGCTTCGTGCTCTACCCGACTCTGGCTGACCAGAACCCGACGTATCTGCCGTTCGGTATCGCCGTGATCGGGATTGTTCTTTACACGGTGCTCCATCCAAGCGTGCGGGCGCGCCGCAAGGAAAACAGCATTCCGAGTCAGGGAATCGCCGGGAAGCCCGTCGATATGACGAGCGATATAACGAGCGAGATGACGAGCGAGATGACGAGCGATACGCAGGCCGAATCTGAACGTCGAGAGCTTCCCGGGCAACTCGAACTCGACGTCACTGGCGAGAACTTGCGCACACAGTTGCCGTCAGCCGGGCGCGACGACTAGGTTGTGCTTTCGTTCACAAGCGCCGGTCTCGGTGAGCCGAAAACACTGGTTCCACACCGGACTCATTACTCCGCCTCGAACGTCTCGCACTCATGAAGCTTTTCACTCTCAAGACGACCAAACGGGTCGACACCCAAGACGCCATGGGCCATGGGATGGACGCCGTCTTTATGCTCGTGCTGTTCCTCGGGGCCGGTTACGGACTCGATCGGGTTGCCGGGACAATGCCGGTGTTCATGATTCTGATGACGCTGCTCGGCTCGGTCGGTCTTTTTCTGAAGTTTAAGTATCGCTACGAAGAGCGGATGGATGAGCTCGAGGCGCAGCGCCTTGGCAAACATGCCCCCACTCAACCCAACGGCGCCGAGCACGCAGCATGACGACCGCCGACGCACTCACCCTTCGCTTCGAAGGCCCCGCCCCCGAGGTCGCCCTCTCGAAGGACATCATCCGGCGCGGCCTGATGGTTGCTCCCGTGCTCATTGCCATCGGCGCTGTCATCTGGGGTGCCGACGGTGCATGGTCGAGCGCGTTTGCCATTGCCATCGTGCTCACGAACTTCGCTCTCGCTGCCGCGCTCATCGCTGGCGCTGCAAAAATCTCGGTCGGGTTAATGATGGGCGCAACGCTCTTCGGCTACCTGATTCGCCTCGGCCTGATCTTTTTGGCCGTCTGGTTCGTGAAAGACGCCGGTTGGATTTCATTTCCGGCGCTTGGATCGGCCATCATCGTGACTCATCTTGGTCTCCTCTTCTGGGAGATGAAGTACGTCGCACTGTCGCTGTCGCAACCGGGTCTGAAAACAGATATCCCGCAAATCGACCGCAATGCAACAAACTGACCTAGCATCCCCCGCTGAATCCCACGACTGAAACGGAAATTCAACGTGCTCGCTGAACGTGGCCTCGTATTCCCCCCAATCAATGAAATTCTGCGTTGGCAGGACATCTTCCCGTCCTTCAACAAGGTTGCACTCATCGCCGTCGCTTCTGCGCTCATCGGCATAGGTCTCTTCCTGCTCGCTTCACGAGCAGACGCGAAGAAGGCGCCGACAGGCGCTCGGAACCTCGCTGAAACCACAGTTGAGTTCATCGAAGAGGGCATCGTGATGCAGACCCTCGGTAAGTCTGGCCTCGGCTGGACCCCGTTCTTGCTCAGTCTCTTCATCTTCATCTTCCTCTGCAACCTTCCCGGAGTCATTCCGATCCTGCAGATGCCAGCCACGGCCCGTATGGCCATCCCGCTGGCGTTGTCGCTGCTGGTCTGGGTGCTGTTCATTGGTACCGGCATTAAGCACCAGGGAATGGGCTACTTCACCGGTTTGCTCTGGCCCGCAGGTGTTCCGACGGCGCTCAAGCCGCTCGTGGGTGGCATTGAGTTCGTCTCGACGATCTTCATTACACCGTTCAGCCTCACCGTTCGTCTGATGGCGAACATGATGGCCGGCCACATTCTGCTCGTCACGTTCGGTCTATTGACCGAGGCGCTGGTGACCGCCGAGACCTCTCAGGTGCTCCTCATTCCGGCGGGCATCATGCCATTCTTCATGTTGATCTTCCTGACTGGCTTCGAGATTCTCGTCGCCTTCCTTCAGGCATACATCTTCACGATTCTGGCCGCCGTCTACTTCAACAACTCGACCGTCGGGCATGGTGACGAGCACTGAGCCTCGGCTCATTTCGTCACTGATCTTTAGATCTCCCACCCATCTCAGAAAGCACACAGGAGAAAACACATCATGGAAGCATTCAGCGCACTCGTCGCAGCCGAGGAAGCAGCCGGTTCATTTGATCCGGAAGCAAAGAACATCGCCGCGGCGACAAACGCCGGTTTGGCGTATGGCCTCGCAGCAATCGGTCCAGGCATTGGCATTGGCTACCTCGTCGGCAAGTCCGTCGAGGCCATGGCCCGTCAGCCTGAGGCAGCCGGCATGGTCCGTACGACCATGTTCCTCGGCATCGCCTTCACCGAAGCCCTCGCCCTCATCGGCTTCGTGGTCTTCATTCTCGTCAAGTTCGCCTGAGCGAACTCCCCGAGAAATAAGTCCGAGTCCATCATTCAACGCAAGGAGTCGACGTGCTGAAAGCACTCGTCACAACTTCGCACTCGAGTGGTCAGCCCCAGGTCAACCTGGTGACGGCCGAATCTTGTGAGCGCACCGACCTCGACGGGAATCCTATTTTCCCGACGAGCGACACCACGTCGACCGGCTGCCCCGAACTCATCCCGATCATGCCCGAGGTCAAAGAACTGATCTGGGGTTTCGGGTCGTTCGTGGTGCTCGCCGTCGTGCTGCGCTACGTGCTGTTCCCGAAGCTTCGGGCCGGCATGACTGCTCGCTACGAGAGCATCCGTGGGGACTTCGAGAAGGCAGAAACACTCACTGCTTCGGCTCGCGCCGAAGTCGCTGAGTACGAAGCTCAGGTTGCATCGGTTCGCGCCGACGCCCAGGGCCGGGTCGAAGCCGCTCGTTCTACCCTTGAGGCTGAGCGCAGCGAAAAGCTGACTGCCGTCAATGCGCGTATCGCTGACAAGCGTGCAGTAGCAACCGCTGAAGTCGATGCCGCCCGCGCGGCAGCGAGCTCACAGGTCGCTGCAGCCGTTGCTTCGGTAGCTTCACGCGCTGGCGAACTCGCCACCGGTAAGGCACCCAGTGCCGCAGTCGTCTCCGACGCCGTCACCAACTCGATGGGAGTCAACGCATGAGTTTCCTCTCCACGATCTCGCTGATCGCTGCCGAGAACGTCCCGAACGACGGGGTCGGTTCGACTTCGTTGAACCCGATCTTGCCGCCGATAGGCGAGATGATCATTGGCTCGCTTGCGTCGATCATCGTCTTCAGCTTGATCGTCAAGTTCGCTGGCCCGACGATTAAGAAAAGCATGTCGGACCGTACGGCCCGCATCCAGAAGGATCTTGACGACTCCGCCGCAGCAGCGTCGGCGGCTGAGGCTGAGGCCAGCAAGATTCGCGCAGCCAAGGGCGACATCGACGCAGAACGCAGCCGCCTCTACGCCGATGCCGACACCCAGGCCGAAGCGCTCTTGGCCGATGGCCGAGTTCGCATCGATGCCGAAATGGTCGACCTCGAAACCCGCGCCGAAGCCGAGCTTGTCTCAGCTGCTGGTCGCAGTGGCGACGAGCTCCGTGCCGAAATCGCCCGGTACTCGTCCGGCGCTATCGACAGTGTCGTCAACGGCACGCTCGACAATGCCGCACACCAGGATCTCATCGAAAGCTTCATCGCACGCGTTGGTAGCAGCACAGGAGCCGCATCATGAGCGACGCACGCATTCAGGGCTACTCCCGAGCACTCTTCGAGATTGCCCGCGCCGAGGGAACCCTCGACGAGGTCGAAGACGAATTGTTCCGTTTCGCTCGCTCCTATGAGTCGAGCGAAGAGTTGCGCACTGCGCTCACCGACGATCAGGTGCCCGCTGAAAAGCGTCAGGCCATCGTGGAAGATCTACTTGGCGGCAAGGCCACAAGCACAACCACGCAGTTGGTGTCGATGGTCGTCGGCTCAGGCCGTGGCCGCGACCTTCCTGCCATCGTCGATCAACTGGTCCAGCGTGCTGCAGGTTCAAAGGACCTCGACGTCGCCGAAGTGCGCACCGCAATTGCGCTCACCGCCGACCAGCAGGCTCGCCTGAAGGCCGCACTCGAAAACGCCACCGGTAAGAGCATTTCGCTCAAGACCGTCGTCGATGCCTCCGTCCTCGGCGGCATCGTGGCCACAATCGGTGACACCGTCATCGACGACACCGTTCGTACTCGCATCGACCAGCTGAAGAGCCGGCTCTAAGGCCGCCAGGCCTGGACCTCGTAAGGGACAAAGAAAATGGCTGAACTCACCATCTCTGCTGCCGACATCGCGTCGGCACTCAAGAAGAACCTCGATGGCTTCGCGCCGTCGCTGGAAGCTCGCACTGTGGGCCGCGTCGCCGAAGTCGGTGACGGTATCGCTCGCGTCTCCGGCCTGCCCGACGCCGCCGTGAACGAACTCCTTGAGTTCGAAGACGGCTCGATGGGGCTCGCCCTCAACCTTGACGAAGACGCCATTGGCGCCGTTGTCTTGGGCAACGTCGACAAGATCGAAGAAGGCCAGACCGTCAAAGCGACCGGTCGTATTCTCTCGATGCCCGTCGGCGACGGGATGATCGGCCGAGTCGTCAACGCACTTGGCGAACCCGTCGACGGTCACGGAGAGTTGACCGGTGTCGAACAGCGCCGCATGGAGATCCAGGCACCTGGCATCCTCGGCCGCAAGCCAGTGCACGAACCGCTCCAGACAGGCATCAAGTCGATCGACGCCATGACGCCGATCGGCCGCGGTCAGCGTGAGCTGATCATTGGTGACCGCAAGACTGGTAAGACCGCCATTGCAATCGACACGATCCTGAACCAAAAGGGTCTGGGCGTGAAGTGCATCTACGTCGCCATCGGTCAGAAGGGCTCGACAGTCGCCCAGACGGTCGACACGCTGCGCCAGGCCGGCGCCCTCGAGTACACGGTTGTGGTCACCGCACCTGCGGGCGACCCCGCTCCGTTCAAGTACCTCGCCCCGTACGCCGGTTGCGCCATTGGCCAGCACTGGATGGACAACGGTGAGCATGCACTCATTGTGTATGACGACCTTTCCAAGCAGGCTGATGCCTACCGTCAGATCTCGCTGCTGCTTCGTCGCCCACCGGGCCGCGAGGCATATCCGGGCGACGTCTTCTACTTGCATTCGCGTCTCCTCGAACGCAGCGCAAAGCTGTCTGACGAGAATGGCGCAGGCTCGCTCACCGCATTGCCGATCATCGAGACCAAGGCCGGCGACGTGTCAGCCTTCATCCCGACCAACGTGATCTCGATTACCGACGGTCAGGTCTTCCTGCAGGACAACCTCTTCAAGTCGGGTGTTCGCCCCGCAGTCGACGTCGGCATCTCGGTGTCGCGAGTCGGCTCGGCCGCTCAGACAAAAGCCATGAAGGGCGTCGCTGGCACCCTGAAGCTCGACCTTGCACAGTTCCGTGAGCTTGAAGCTTTCGCCACGTTCGGTTCCGAACTTGACGCCATTTCCAAGGCTCAGCTCGAGCGCGGTTACCGCCTCGTGGAATTGCTCAAGCAACCGCTGAACAGCCCGATGCCGGTTCAGAACCAAGTCGTGTCACTGTTCGCTGGAACAAAGGGCTACCTCGACGACCTGCCGGTCTCCGATGTGGCTCGATTCGAGACCGAGCTGCTGGACTTCATGCGGTCCAACCATGCGGGCATGATGGACGAACTGAAGACGCAGAAAATTCCTGACGCTCTCGCTGGCGCTGTCGAAACGTTTAAGGCGCAGTTCGTCTCGGGCCTCGACGCTTCCGGCAATCCAACAGACCCCGCCTCGGTTGACGCCGATGAGATGGGCGACGCCCAGTCCAACAAGACCCTCGCAACTGAGTGAGTGGAACAGTCCTGATGACCCTTTCGATCCACGTACGAGACGCCACTACGGCTGTCTCCGACGGCGATAGCGCCGCCGCGCCGCGTGGTCTGAGCTGGAGGAATTCGTAATGGCAGGTGGCACCGAACGCATTCTGCGTGGACGCGTCAAGGCGATGCAGTCCACGAAGAAGATCACACGCGCCATGGAACTCATTGCTGGGTCGCGCATTGTCAAAGCCCAGCAACGAGTGCAGGCAGCAGTGCCCTACTCCGAGCAGATCACCGAAGTGGTCAAAGACCTTGCCGCCGCAGGTGCGTCTTTCGACTCTCCAATGCTCGCGGGGCGCGATGAAATCAAGACCACGTGCTACGTGGCAATCACCGCTGATCGTGGTCTGTGCGGCGGCTACAACGCCGGCGTGCAGCGGGCGACTGAGGGTGAAGTGAAGGCGGACGTGCTGTCTGGTAAGGACTACACGATTGTTCCTGTCGGCAAAAAGGCCGAGGGTTATTTCCGCTTCCGTGATTATCAGCTGAGCCAGTCATTCATGGGCTTTAGCGATCAGCCGACCTACGAAGATGCGCGTCGTATTGGCGAGTACGTCGTTGATCTGTTCGTCTCAGGCAAGGTCGACAAGGTGGAACTTGTCTACACCCGCTTTATCACCGCTGGGAGCCAGGAAGTCGTCTTGCGACCGCTCGTTCCCCTCAGTGCAGCCACGGTTGCCGGTGGCGACGGCAAAGCGGGTAGCACCGACGGATCTGGTAGCTCATACGAATTCGAGCCGGACCCGACGGAGATCCTCGACACGTTGCTTCCTCGTTATGTCGAGGCTCGTATCTACGCTGCACTGCTCAACGCAGCTGCTTCTGAGCACGCCTTCCGCCAGCGGGCAATGAAGTCCGCGACCGACAACGCCGAGGACCTCATCAAGAGCCTCAGCATCGTGATGAACCGTGCTCGTCAGGCATCCATCACCTCTGAAATCATGGAGATCGTCGGCGGTGCAGCAGCACTCGACGGCGGTGACAACATCGGCGGCTACGTCGACATGGGCGACGACTTCTTCGGTGCCCAGCTCGGTGCACCATCGGCGCCGTCCACCCGCTCCGCTTCTCCCGCAACTGCAGCTCCGGCTGCGGCCGCAACGGTCCCCGACAGCGGGACCGCAACCGCAACGATCGAGCGTCCCGTCAACTCTGTTGACGGCGACGAAGACCTCACACCAGGAGATACCAAGTCATGACCATGACAGAGAATGAACTGCAAGACGGCCGGGTCGTCGCTATCGCTGGCCCCGTCATCGACGTCGAGTTCCCCCGTGGCGCTCTGCCCGAGCTGAACTCGGCCATCGAGTTCACCATCGAGCTGGAAGGCGAGTCCACAGTCGTGCTCGCCGAAGTCGCTCAGCAGCTCGGCAACAGCCGCGTCCGCGCCATCTGCATGAAGCCGACTGACGGCCTCGTTCGCGGCACCCCTGTTCGGAACACTGGTCACGGAATCCAGGTTCCTGTGGGCGACGGCGTTCTTGGCAACGTCTGGAACGTGTGGGGCGAAGCGCTCGACACCCAGCCAGAGGGTCTTGACGAGATGGAACGCTGGGACATCCACCGTCCGGCTCCGACCTTCGATTCGCTCGAGCCGTCTGCTCGTATGTTCGAAACGGGCATCAAGGTTGTCGACCTCCTCACGCCATACGTTGCAGGCGGCAAGATTGGTTTGTTCGGCGGCGCAGGCGTGGGCAAGACCGTCCTCATCACCGAGATGATCAACCGTGTTGCATCGCAGCACGGCGGTGTGTCGGTGTTTGCAGGTGTGGGCGAGCGGACACGTGAAGGCACTGACCTCCGCCTGGAGATGATGGAGTCTGGCGTGTACGAGAAGGCCGCATTGGTCTTTGGCCAAATGGACGAGCCGCCGGGCGTGCGCCTGCGTGTTGCCCTGTCGGCACTGACGATGGCGGAGTACTTCCGCGACGTCGCCGGCCAGGACGTTCTGCTGTTCGTCGACAACATCTTCCGCTTCGTGCAGGCAGGCTCCGAAGTCTCGACTCTGCTCGGCCGTATGCCGTCAGCAGTGGGCTACCAGCCAACACTCGCCGACGAGATGGGCCAGCTTCAGGAGCGCATCACCTCGACGAAGGGCCGCTCGATCACATCGCTGCAGGCTGTCTACGTCCCCGCTGACGATTACACCGACCCGGCACCGTTCACGACCTTCACGCACCTCGATGCCACCACCGAGCTCAGTCGTACGGTTGCCTCGCTCGGCATTTATCCCGCCGTGGATCCGTTGGCATCGACGTCAACAATTCTGAGCCCCGAGGTCGTTGGTGACCATCACTACGGTGTTGCTCGCCGTGTGCAGGAGACTCTCCAGCGCTACAAAGAACTGCAAGACATCATCGCCATCCTCGGTTTGGACGAACTGTCCGAAGAGGATCGCCTCACGGTGTCTCGTGCCCGTAAGGTCGAGCGCTTCCTGTCGCAGCCGTTCTTCGTCGCCAAGGTCTTCACTGGCCTCGACGGTGAGTACGTGCCGGTCGCTGAAACGGTCGAGTCCTTTGAAGCCATTATCGACGGTGGCCTCGACGACCTGCCCGAGCAGGCGTTCCTCAACGTCGGCAACATCGACCAGGTGCAGGCGAAAGCCAAGCAACTGGCCGAAAGCTGAGACGAACCATGACGAAGCAACCCGTAGAAGGAGCCTGGTAGTGGCCGAGGCGCTGAAAGTCGAAGTCGTCTCGCCCGAGAAGGTTCTGTATTCGGGTGAGGCTGACATGGTCATCACTCGGACTTCGGGTGGCGGCGAAATCGCATTCCAGGCTGGCCACGCAGCCTTCCTCGGCGTGCTCGTGGAAAATCATACGCGGGTTTTCCAGACCGACGGCACGGTCATTGACTTGGCCGTCCACCGGGGCTTTGTCGAAGTCAGCGGCCACCCGACCAAGGTGTCGATTCTGTCTGATACAGCCGAGATGGCTGAAGACATCGATGTTGCTCGGGCCAAGGAAGCACTCGAGCGTCATCAGCTGACTCTGAAGGCCGAATCGGTCGATGCAACCATCGCTGATGCCGTTGCTGGCAAGGCGCGAGCCGAGGCACGCCTCACTGCAACGGGGACCGGCTTTACCGCCTAATTCCTGACATAGCTCTGCACGAAGTGTGAGTTCCTGAGGCCACTCGTGGCGTGAAGGACTCACACTTTGTCGTTTTCCCCTCTGCTTTCCCGATGGCATTGGTTCGCCCGGTGCGGATACGGTTTTGGGATGGCCCGCTTTCCGTTCGCATCAGCCCTCGTAACCGGAGCCTCGTCCGGGATCGGTGCCGAAATGGCGAAGCAGTTGGGAGATGCCGGTGTTCCGACGGTGCTGGTCGCGCGTCGTGTCGACCGCTTGCAGGAGATCGCTCATCGGTACGACGGTTTCACCATGATCGAGGCCGACCTCGGAACAGAAAGCGGCTTGGCTGCGGTGATGGGGGCCGTCAGCGATTCCGAGATCGCGATCGACTTGGTGGTCAACAACGCAGGTTTCGGTACGAGTGGACAATTCGCCGATCTCGACCCAGGCCGACTCGGAGAGGAAATCGACCTGAACGTTAAAGCACTCACCAAGATCAGCAACGCCGCACTCGGGGCGATGCGCGAGCGAGGGAGTGGCTACCTCCTCAATGTGTCGAGCGTGGCGAGCTTTCAGCCGGCCCCAGGTCTTGCGGTATATGCAGCGACGAAGGCATACGTGACAAGTCTGACCGAAGCGCTTCATGAGGAAATGCGCGCAACAGGGGTCCATGTCAGCGCGCTGTGCCCGGGCCTCACCAAGACCGAGTTCCAGGAGCGGAGTAACACCAGTGAGTACGAAGCGACGTTCCCCGATTTTGCTTGGACCTCGGTGGAGTCGGTGGCATCAGCTGGCCTTGATGGCGTCGTCAAGAACCGGGCGATCATCGTGCCTGGGGCGTTGTACAAGGGTCTCGTGGCGACCAGCGGCGTCGTGCCGCGATCGGTCGCCCGCCGACTCAGCGCAATGGCCTCAACGATTCGCACCTGAGCCGCGGAGCCAGCCGAAGAGCTGTTTGAGGGCTCGATGGTGCTGCAGCGTGAGCGGCTCGGCGATCTCTACGTCGATGTCGCCAGAGAAGCGGTCACGTAGGAAGTTCAATTGTTTCGGGTCCATTTTGGAATGAGCGCGATCGAAGCAGCGAGAAGTGATCTCGGCCAAGCGGTTCTCGTTGTTGATGTGGCCCTGGTCTTCGGTGAACTCCTGGAACATCGGGAGTTGGTTGGCCTCGTGGAAGCCTCCGAGGCCGATGCCCATCGTGCCGATCCCCAGCGTCACGATGACGACGGGCGAGTGAGCCCAGAATGCGGCGGCGACTGCGGTGACGCAGTTGGAGGTGCCGGGCCCGTTCTGGTCGATCACGACCCGGTGCTTGCCGGACACACGTGCGTAGCAGAGTCGCGCGTTCCTGTTGTGACGAACGTCGGAGTCTGAAGTGGCCAGCTGACGCCTGGTGTCTGGGTGTTATCAGCTTTAATAACGGCGTGAGTTTCGTTGACGCCCCAAGAGGGCCTGATGTACAGCTGGCAGACGGGCTTCCGGCCCTGCCGGATTCGCCGTTGGCCCAAAGCATGCAGCGTTCGGGGACCCAGGTCATCTCGCGCACCCTCGACGTCATCGAGTGTTTCTTCGATGTCCCTGAGCGGGGTGTCAACGAGATTGCTCGTCTCTGTGGATTGAGTCCGAGCACCGCCCACCGGGTGGTCAGGGCGCTCGTCGCTCGGGGCTACCTCGAACAGAACGCCAGTCGCAATCGGTACCGGTTGGGGCCCAGTGCCATCCAATTCGGTGATGCTGTGCAACGGCACGTGTCCGACTGAATTCGCTCTCGCTGCTGCTGTGCTCGCCGACGGCCATGTGAGAGCATGGCGTTGATGAATGTTGCCGCCCTGGAGACGCCACTGAGGTCGGCTGGCTTCCGCGGGAGCGTCGAGCACGATGCCGCCGCTCGCGTCGTCTACGGAACCGACAATTCCGTCTATCAACTACGGCCGGTCGGCGTTGTCGTTCCCACATCGATCGAGGACCTCGCAGCGATGGCCCGAGTGAACCACGAGCTGGATTTCCCGTTTGACCTCGTCGCTCGCGGTGGAGGAACCGGCACGAACGGGCAGTCACTCACCAACGGTTTGGTCGTCGACACGCGTCGATCTATGAACCGGATCATCTCGATTGATCCCGACGCCCAGGTCGCTGTCGTGCAGCCTGGCGTTGTACTTGGTCAACTTAATGCCGCGCTGAAGCCGCACGGCCTCTTTTTCGCGCCGCACGTCTCGACTGGTTCGCGGGCAACCATCGGCGGCATGGTGTCGACCGATGCCGCAGGCAAAGGCTCGCTTGTCTACGGCCGGACAAACAAGCACGTGATCGGCCTGCAAGCCGTGTTGGCTGATGGCACGCCTTGGAATGTCGGCAAGGTCACCGGTGCCGAGCTCGACCAGCTGGCGCAACGGAGTGATCGTCTCGGCGCCTTGCATCGTCTGGTTCGCGAGGCGACGCTGGGCCTTCGGTCTGAGGCGTTCCCCGATGTGCCGCGCGGGTTCTCCGGCTACAACCTTGCCGACGCCACCGCTGGGCCGGGCATCGACTTCACGAAGATCCTCACCGGCTCGGAGGGCACGCTGGCGCTGCTCGGTGAAATCACCGTGCACCTCGAGCCGCTCCATCGACAGCCGCACCTTGCCGTGATCGCCTATCCACGTTTCGAGGACGCCATTCGTGACTCGAACCGGTTGAAGGTGGCCGCACCGATTGCCATCGAGTGCCTCGATGAGCGAACCATCTCGTTGGCGACGGCGTCACCGGCGTTCCCCAGGTTGGCATCGCTACTCGGCCCGTCCTTCGACGCGTCGGAGTCTTTGCTCCTCATGGAGTTCGACGGCCCTGACGGCATTGGCGAGCTGCGTAACTTGTTGTCCAAGATGTCGGGATCGACGGCGGTTGCGATCACGGCTGATACAGCCGACATAGCAGCGGTCTGGAAAGTGCGTGCCGACGCTGTTGGTCTGCTCGGCCAGGCCGTCGACGGCCGGCGTTCAGTCGCGTTTGTCGAAGACTGTGCGGTGCCGCCACATCGTCTTGAGGAGTTCGTTGCTGGCTATCGCAGCCTGCTCGACTCCTACGGCTTGAGCTACGGCATGTTTGGGCACGCCGATGTCGGCTGCATTCACGTCCGCCCAGCACTGGACCTGTACGAGGAGTCGCACGAGCGGCTGCTACGAACGATCTCCGACGAGGTGCATGCGCTGGTCGCAAGCTTCGGCGGTGTGCTGTGGGGTGAACACGGTCGTGGTTTCCGAGGCGAATACCTCGACCTTGATGACGACACTGTGCATCGAATGCGGCAAATTAAGACGGCATTCGATCCGCGCAACATCTTGAATCCTGGAAAGCTGTACGCACCGCTACAGGGCGCGCCACCAATCACGAAGATCGATGAAGTGCCGCTGCGCGTTCACAGCGACCGGTCTGTTGCGGTGGCCCATCGACAAGAGTTCAACAGCGCGTTCGGCTGCAACGGGAACGGCATCTGCCACCACTGGGGCGAAGCCGAAGTGATGTGTCCGTCGTACAAGGTCACGTTAGACCCGCGCCTCTCGCCGAAGGGTCGGGCTGATTTGTTGCGCGGTTGGCTTGCCAACCCGAGTGACGCCGACCTGGCCAACGATCTCGACGACTCGATGCGTCAGTGTCTGTCGTGCGGGGCGTGTACCGGGCGCTGCCCGGTCCAGGTGGATATCCCGGAAATGAAGTCGCGCTTCCTCGAACGACGTTCCCAGGTCAGCCGCTGGCCCGACCTGCGAGATGTTCTCTTGAGTCGCTTCGAATCGTTGCTCCCGAAAGCGCAAGCCGCAGCCCGGCTGGTGGGGCCGCTGCAGCGGCTGTTTGCACCGATTTTGAGGAAGGGCCTTGGCATTGTCGATCTTCCGCAAGTTCCGGCGGGCTCCTTGGGCACACGACTCACCGCACTCGACGTGCCAGTCGTAGACGGCTCTGATGGCGTCGGCGACGCCACAGTGGTGGTGCTGCCAGATGCCTTTACGGCATTCATCGATCCGAACGTGCTCGACGCAACGATCACCGTGCTGCGAGCACTGGGGGAACGGCCCGCACTGGCCCCTTTCGTGCCGTCGGCGAAGTACGACCACGTCAAAGGCCGGCGTCGTAGGTTCGCGAAAGCTGCTGCCCGGCAGCGCGAACTGATCGAACGTCTTGCGCCTTACGGCGTGCCGCTGGTGATCATCGAACCGGCGGTCTCACTGCTGGGTGCGCACGAGTACACCGCCATCGATAGGTCATTTCCAAGCGATGCGACGATGTCATTGGCAGAGTTCCTCGCGCCTCGGCTCGCGGCGCTGCCGGCGTCGACCGGGCGTGACAACGAGGGGGTCGTGCAGCTGTTTGGCCATTGCACCGAAGTCAGTCTCGCTCCGGAGCAGATGGGCACTTACCGCTCCATGCTGGAAGCGGCGGGCTTCAACGTACAAGTCGAAGCAACGACGTGCTGCGGGATGGCGGGAGTCTTCGGGCACGAAGCTGAGAACCAAGAGATGTCGACGGCTCTTTTCGATATGGGCTGGCGATCGAAGCTGAAATCAGGGGATCCGGTGCACCGGTGCGTAAGCGGCTATTCGTGTCGGAGTCAGTCGAAGCGGTTCGGTTACACGTTGACACACCCGATCCAGGTGCTCGCATCAGCCATTTCCTGATTTGTTTTCACACACCGCGTGTAAACAAATCACAAAATGGCTGATGCGAGCTCATGAAACGTGTTGTTGGTGGCGAATGCCAGCGCAGAGCAGTTGGAGCATGTGATTGAACGTGTCGTCGATGTCGAGCTTGTGCGGGTGCCCGTCGGACAACTCGATGTGGGAGAAACCGTGAAACGCCGACCGCAGCGTGCGGGCTGCATGGACGCGATTCTCGGGGTCGAGGTTGAAACTCGCGAGCGACATCGAGATCACCTCGACAATGCGGTTGGCCGCGGCCTGGAGTTCAGCGTCGCCGGTGCAGGGATATCGATCCGTGGCTGCGAACAGGCCGGGCCGCTCGGCGGCAACGCGTCGCCAGGCATGGCCGACTGCCGCCACGGCGTCGTTGCCTGCCACGCCGATGGCGGCTGCTGCCATCGAATCGGCGAGGAGCTTGCGACCGCGCAAGCTCAGTGATCGGATGAGGTCTTGGTAGCTCTCGACATGGCGGTAGAGCGCCGGTTGCCGGACCCCGAGCTGTTTGGCGACCGATGTGAGCGTCACTTCACCGAGACCGTGAATGTCAGCCAGTTCG
>Ga0209502_10000926_pt1 | contig 28952 bp, 42 predicted proteins | sample ArcticOcean_MG_C_10_FD_187442 | JGI IMG/M metagenome (GOLD analysis project Ga0209502, IMG submission 187442) | Marine microbial communities from western Arctic Ocean - ArcticOcean_MG_CB11_90 (SPAdes) (version 2) | ecosystem: Environmental > Aquatic > Marine > Oceanic | place: Arctic Ocean... | reverse complement strand
TCTAAGTCATATCAAATGGCCTGCAACACATCCAATGGCAGGACAGTCTGTTGAGTTAAGAGATTATCAAGTTGAAACAATAAACAAATTTATAGAAAATCCACAGTGCATACAAGAGATAGCCACCGGAGCAGGTAAAACAATAATCACTGCGGCACTATGTCAACTGGTTGAGCCATACGGACGTACACTAACAATAGTACCAAACAAAAGTCTAGTAACACAAACAGAAGAAGATTTTATTGCTTGTGAACTAGATGTAGGTGTGTACTATGGAGACAGAAAAGAGCTGGGAAGATTTAACACTATTGCAACTTGGCAATCATTAAACATATTAGAAAAGAAAAGTAAAGACGAACACTCAGAAGCATTTGCAGAAGCAATAAAAGGAATTAACACAGTGATTATAGATGAAGTACACATGGCCAAAGCAGATGTACTAAAAAGATTATTAACAGGACCGTTTGCACACTGTGGCATACGTTGGGGACTAACAGGCACAGTTCCTAAAGCAGACTTCGAGTTTATGGGATTGAAATGTAGCATAGGTGATGTAACACATAGAATACAAGCAAGTGAACTACAAGACAAAGGAGTACTTGCAAACTGTCATGTAAATGTTTTGCAGACGCAAGACCATCCAATGTTTAAAACTTATGCAGAAGAACTTAAATGGCTAACTACAGATAAAGTCAGAATGAAATGGGTGGCGAACACCATTAAAGATATATCCTCATCAGGAAATACATTAGTACTAGTTGATAGAATATCAGCTGGCGAAATATTACAAGAACAGCTGGAAGATTCAGTTTTCGTATCTGGATCAACTAAGAATGTCGATAGGAAGGAACAGTACGATGAAGTGTCTACTGCAACAAATAAAATTATTATTGCAACTTATGGGGTCGCATCCGTTGGAATTAATATTCCTAGGATATTCAATCTTGTTCTTATTGAACCTGGCAAATCATTCGTAAGAGTCATACAGTCAATCGGTAGAGGCATTCGTAAAGCAGAAGATAAGGACAATGTACAGATATGGGACATTACCAGTTCTTGCAAGTTTGCAAAAAGACACTTAACGGCAAGGAAAAAGTTTTACAAAGAGGCAAATTACCCGTATAATATAGAAAAGATAAATTATGAAAATCCTTACACTAGATAACAGAACCTACAAGCTGGAAAAGATTCCAGAATTTGTAGATGAAAATTTGAGGTTTGCCGTATTGGATAACGCAGATCCAAACGAACCAGACTTCTTTTACATACCTTTAATATTTTTAGAATCATTTAATGCACCAGCGGCTGTGTTACAGATAGGCAAGTGGAAAATAAAAATGCCATTGGACTGGAAAATGTTAATAGGTGAAGCAGGACAACAAGAAATGCATGTGTTACCTATAACAAGTTTAAATGATAGAGGCTTTGATGCTTTTACATTTAATCCGTTAGAGAGCGTTAAGCCTGACTTTTATCCTATTGACGTTGTAGACATTTACACAGAAGTTAAATGGTACTTTCCTAAAATTAAATCAGGACAACTACTAGCAGTGCCGCTAGAGAATAAAAGAAATCCAGTATGTGCTTACTTTGTAAAAGACATATCAAGACAATGCGAACAGATAGATTATGGCTCTTGCTGGTAGGAAAACAATTAAGATAGATGCACCGATAATCATTACTAGTGATGGGACTCCTGTATGGATGGACCGGAACTGGGCAGTAGATTTTTTTGATTGGTTATCTCAAGTAAAATTAAATGATAAACTTTCAGGTTTACAACACATGAATAGTAAAGTAAAATTAACATTTGTATCAGCAAAAGACTGTACAATGTTCGGATTAAAATATGCCAGCAAAATCAAAAGAAAAAAGTAAAAGAAAGTTTTTTGAACTTCGTAATGGTCTTAAAGCAGTAGACTACAGAAACAAAGACTATTATGACAGGATCGATGATCATGAAAAGTCATTATACTCACCTTATATGTTAATGAGATATGCTTCAAGTGTTTCATCTAAAGATCAATTTTTTGTTGAACACTATGTTGAGATGGTTAACGAGTGTGTCAACAAACACTGCTTTACATTAGGCAAACACAAAAAGCTATTATGGATATTAACTGCTATGTGTGGTGCATTACAGAATCAATTCCATCCATGGATTAAACCAATGAAACGTGTGCCTAACAAGTCATTAAAACAATTACAACAAATCTACCCAACTTGGAAAGAAGCTGATTTAGAAACGTTGGACAAAATTATTACTGACCGAGAACTAGAGGAATTATTAGAAGCACATGGCACCCAGTCTAAATAAATGTACCTATTGCAGTAAGGAGTTTGCGAAAGAACGAACTTTGCAAGTACACCTATGCGAACCAAAAAGAAGATATCTACAACGAGATGAGAAGTGGGTAGTGAACGCTTTTATGGTATTTCAAAGATTCTATGAAGTGCATCAACACAATGCAAAAAAGCCAAAGACATATGAAGACTTCTGCGGCAGTTCTTATTATAATGCATTTGTAAAATTTGGTAGATTCATTATGCATATTAATCCATTATATCCAGAAAAATATATTGACTATGTATTACAATCAAAAATTAAATTAGATCATTGGGCCAGAGATGATCTATACGAAGCATATCTAATAGAGACATTAAAGATAGAACCAATCGAAGCGGCACTGCAAAGAAGCATCGCAACAATGATGGATTGGGCAACTGAACAAAATGCACAATGGTCAGACTACTTTAGACTTGTCAATACCAACAGAGCAGTGGCACACATACAGCAAGGCAAATTAAGTCCGTGGTTGTTGTTAGGTTGCAAGGCAGGCAAGAAGATGTTAAAATCATTTAGTGACGAACAGTTACAAATAACACAACGATTTATTAATCCAGAGTACTGGGCTAACAAATTTAAAAGTTTTCCAGCCGACCATATGTTGGTACAAGACACAGCAAAGGAGGCTAGAATTGAGTAAGAAAATAAAAATTGAAATAGACGGTGAACTAGAATTTGACATCCAAGAAGGAGATATGATTGTACACATTAAACACAATGGCGAAGTTGGAAAAATTTGTATGCCTGAAATGAATCATAAAGTTCAAGTAAGCAAGGGATATCACAAGATGTTAGACTGTTTAGAAGTATTACAACCTGGAACTAAAAAGAAATTTGACCAACATTATGAAGCTAAAAGAAAAGGAACAGTACACTAATGGGAAAATTTATTAAAACAGCAATGGATGATAGATTTATAAACTCACTGGGTATAGAAGTTTATAAACTTGATCCAAATAATAAAGTGTTAAACACGTTAATAAATCTGCCAAACTTTGAAGGTGGAGAATTAAACAAAACAATAAAGGATTACAAAAAGAAAAATGCCTGATGTAGACATAGACTTTTTTGACAGAGACGGAGTATTGAAACTATTCAAACATACTCCTGCAACAATGATCAAAGGTGACAAAACAGAAAAACACAAGAGCGGTGTATACTTCCATGCTGTACCAGAACATCCAGTTACAGGACACAGCTCATTAGATTATAAAAAAGCAGAGGACAGAGGATACTTTAAAATTGATTGTCTTAATGTAAATCTCTACAAAGAAGTAAAATCAGAACAACAGCTTGTTGAACTTATGATACAAGAGCCTGATTGGGATATGCTAAAAGATTCTACAGTAGTAGACCAATTGTTTCATCTAAACGGACACTTTAACATTGTAAACAAACTTGAACCTAAAACAATAGAACAACTTGCGGCTGTACTAGCAATTATACGTCCTGCTAAAAGAGGACTAATGTACAAGGACTGGGTTGATATAATAAAAGACGTGTGGATAAAACCTAAAGACGGATCATACTTCTTCAAGAAGTCACATGCTGTTGCATATGCACAGGCAATTGTGGTGCAGATGAATTTGATTGCCAAAGCTAAATATAGTTTTGATGCACAATCAAAAGACTAAAAAACTTTCCAAAAAACGTAAGAAGAAAAAAAGCTATCCTATGCCTTCGACTGAGTGTCGTTATCAAGCGGATAATCCACTGACGATATATTATAAAAAGTATATTGAAAAAGCTAAAGACTAGATAGGTCTTCTTACTAACTGAATAGTTCTTCTTTTTACTCGTTTCTTTGATATTTCAGAAAGTCTAACAGTAGGACCGTGTACTATTTCAACGTCTTTACTGTTCAACGTTATTAGTGTAGACCTAAAGTATCTAAAATCACCTTTTAAGAAGATGTTAATTGGTAGTTTTCTATTTGACTCAGTCCACCAAATATCACCGCATTTTAAGAATTTCATCTTGTCTGCTGGCAACATCAAACGTCCATAGTCGTAAAAGCTGATAACGTTTGTGTCTTCGTTTTGTACTATGCCCACAAACTCCAAATCGCCCTTTCTGATCAGACTTAAAAAAGGAAATTTGTCTTTTAATGTATTAAAAATTTCATTCATTCTATATCTATAAATACTGTTAAATATGTATTATGCAAACAGTACAAAGGTATTTAATAAATCAGGTGGTAATTGCGTATCAAAGTGGTTATCATGGAAGGAACTCGAAAGTGTACGATAGACGGTTAACATTACATAGAGGGGTCACTAATCCTGTATCATTCACGTTTAAGAATGAGGATCAGAAGGCTCAGAATATAGTGGGCAAGACATACGAGATCAATATTATCGATACCGATAGCAAAAAGAGTGTGCTAACACGTACTTTAAAAGTAATAGACGACGGAAGTACTATTGCAACTAAAGGCACAGCAACAGTTGATATCACACCAGGCGACCTACTAAAATTAGAGGCAAAGTTTTACAATTACAGTATAAAACAAAAATTAACAGACGATGGTAGTACTATTGTAACGTATGCAGACACAGGATATAATGCCGCAGGAACACTAGAAGTATTAGACGGAGCATATCCGGAAGCAGTAGCAAGTACAGAAATATCAAGTTTTGAATCAGCACAAGGACCAATGGCAAAAACATCAGGCTCTATTAGTGCAAGACCAAGCGAAAATAATAACAAAGCACTGCACACGATCGCAGTGTATACTAGAAACTTCTCAGGTGGTTTGAGAGTACAAGGCACAATGGCAGTTACACCTGGAAACACAGATTGGTTTGATATTACCATGGATGGTGCAGGCTCGCGAACAAATAGTTTTTCAAACTCTACAAGTGTTACCAACTACAACTTTTATGGTGTTTACCAAGCAGTTAGATTTAGTTGGCAAAACGATTCCGGAAATACCGGTCTTATTGACAAAATCCTATATAGACAGTAAAATATAGTTTATGAACGTGATACAGAATACTATTCTGACATCTCTACCTGCGAACAAAAAGAAAACACCCAGTGGTTGGATAAGTTTCAATGCACCTTGTTGTGTACACAATGGAGAGACAGCAGACAAAAAGAAACGTGGAGGAATAATGACCAGTGCAGATGGCACAATATCATTTCATTGTTTTAACTGTGGGTTCAAAGCAAACTATGTTATTGGTCGTAAACTGAATCAAAAGATGAGAACGTTTATGGGCTACATTAATATTCCAGATGATACTATAAGAAAAATGGCCATCGAAGCCATGCGTGAAGAAGAAGGAGACACAAAATACGAGCAGAAAAAATTTGTTACATTTAGTAAAAGAGAATTGCCAAAGAATACACACAACCTAGAAGTATGGTTAGAAAAATATGTTGCAAAAGATTTAACAGAGCCACAATGGAACAAGATAGATGCATTATTAAATTATTTAAAAAGTAGAGGTATCGGTGCCGACTGGTATGACTTTATGTATTCTCCGGATCAGCATTGGGACGTAAACAAAAGATTACTAATACCGTTTTACTGGAGAGGAGACATAGTGGGCTTCACGGGTAGGATGTTCGAACAGTCTGATAGGGTCAAGTATTACACAGATGTACAGCCTGGATATGTGTTCAACATGGATGCACAGGATTGGTCAAGAAAATTTGTGCTAGTAACAGAAGGTCCGTTTGATGCTATTACCGTTTCTGGTGTGAGCATACTTGGATCGGAGATAAATGATATACAAAAAGAATTGATTAATAATCTAAACAGACGAGTAATAGTTGTACCAGACAGAGATGCTCCTGGTCAAAAACTTATTAACCAAGCATTGGAGTTTGGATGGTCAGTTGCTTTTCCAGAATGGGAAGATGGAGTTGACGATGTGGCTGATGCTGTGTTAAAATACGGTAGACTGTTTACGATACAATCTATATTAAAAACAACAGAATCAAGTAAACTGAAAATAGATTTAAAGAGAAAGATGTATGGCTGATTATAATAACAACGAAGAGCAACACCAGGCTAAGAACTATTCATTTGATGTACAGAAATTGTATATTGAAATGTTATTAGCAGATGCTGAATCGTTTGCTAGAGCACAGAACATATTCAATCCTAAATCATTTGATCGTAAACTGCAACCTATAGCAAAGTTTGTTAAAGACTATATGGACGATTACAAAGTGATGCCGGAAGTAGCACAGATAAATGCAGAACACGAAATACAATTAAAAGAAGCAAAGGATTTAGATCCAGCACACTTCAACTGGCTACTAGACGAGTTTGAAACATTCTCAAGACACAAAGCACTTGAACAAGCAATACTATCATCAGCTGATCTTTTAGAGAAAGGTGATTATGGTCCTGTTGAGGACATGGTTAAAGAAGCAGTCAGTGTAGGACTTACAAGAGATATGGGTACAGACTATTTCGAAGATCCGAAAGGTAGACTACAAGCATTAAAAGATAACAACGGACAGATAAGCACAGGGTGGGCTAACTTGGATAAGAAACTGTTTGGTGGATTTAACAGAGGAGAGCTAAACATCTTCGCAGGTGGATCAGGAGCAGGTAAGAGTTTGTTCTTGCAGAATCTTGCAGTTAATTGGGCCACAGCCGGACTTAATGTTTGTTACATCTCTTTTGAATTATCAGAAGCACTAACGGCAATGAGGCTAGATGCCATGATGACTAACATTCCAACAAGATCAGTAATGAAGCAACTAGATGACGTTGAGATGAAAGTTAAAATGTTAAAGAAAAAATCAGGTAACTTGCAGATCAAATATTTGCCAAGTGGAAGTAATGTACTAGATATTAGAACGTATCTAAAAGAATTAGAACTTAAATCAAAAAAGAAAATAGATTGTATACTAATTGATTACTTGGATCTCATGATGCCTAAGAGCAAAAGAATATCACCTGCAGACTTGTTTATCAAAGACAAGTATGTGTCTGAGGAATTAAGAAACTTGGTTGTTGAAAAACAATGTGTGTTAGCAACAGCATCACAGTTAAACAGAGCAAGTGTTGAAGAAATAGAATTTGATCACTCTCACATCTCAGGCGGACTATCTAAGATACAAACAGCAGATAATGTGATCGGTATCTTTACAAGTAGAGCAATGAAAGAACGTGGCAGATATCAAATACAGTTTATGAAAACTAGATCATCTAGTGGTGTTGGACAAAAAGTAGACTTAGAATTTAATGTAGACAGTTTGAGAATCAGCAGTCTGGATGAAGAAGAGTCACAAAGTTACAACACACAGGGTAAGAATAAGATATATGATTCTCTAAAACAAACTTCAAAAGTAACAGCAGACACATCAAACGAACCAAAGATGCCAGATCCTCGTAAAGGTGATGACATTGGTAAAGTTAAGGCATCAGTTGAAGGTGGCAAACTAAGACAACTGTTAAACGAGCTACACTCAGACGAAGATCAGTAATAGCCACAATACAGTAGCATATTATCAGTTTCATTACTAACTTAATATAATTCAAGCGAAATAGAGTATATTACCAGTTTGATTGGACTAATCCTAATAATCCAGATAAATATCCAGTAAATACATTTAAATTAAATTGCAATATAAGGAGATGGCGCAATATGAAAACACTAAAATGGTTGATTTTATCAACTAACAAACAAGGGTTTGGCCCATGCCCTGCAGAAGTTGTAATGAGACCAGCAACAGCATTCAAAGAGTTGTTAGAAAAAAGAAGCAACGGAGAACTACAGGTTGAACTAATTGCTGACTTTAATGAGTACGAATCACAATATGGTAAAAAAATTGATTATTCAAATCTATTTGAATCATTAAAAAATGACGACATTTCAATAGCACAGGTTGAGGTAGCAGATTTAGGCGGCCTACACAATGTACTAGACATGCCATGGATGTTTGAATCACATGACCACGCAACTAAAGTGTTAGATGGAAAAGTTGGTACACACATAAACAGTCACTTAGAACAAAGAGGTATGGTAGGATTAGCATACACTTACTCGGGTGGATACAGAGCATTTGGTTCTTTTGATTCAATACCTACAATTGAAGACTTTGCAGGTAAAACAGTGTTAGTTAATAGCAATCCAGTTACAAAAGAGTACATGGAAAGCCTAGGTCTAAACGCAATCGAAAGAAAAGAATTTAAACAAGAGAGTGATGTAGATTTTAGAGATACTACATACATTAGATTTAAAGAAGGTAAAAAATTCTTAAAATCAAATCACTCATTGTTTTTAACAGACATAGTTGTAAGTAAAAAGTTTTATGACACATTAACTGCGTCAGAACAAGAAACTTTAAACGCAGTAGCGAAAGAAGTTGCTACACTTGAAAGAGGATGGACAACTGAAGATGCAAGACAGTTTGAAGAAACAGCATCAGCAAGAGGGTGTGAGATTGTTGAATTGTCAAATGCAGATCAATCATTAATGAAAGAAAAAGCAGTATCTAAATACAGTAAATGGGAAAGTAATTTAACTGAAACACCAGGAATTGTTAAGATAATCAAATCACTAAACTAATTTATTAAAAGGGCGGCAGGCAACTATCGCCCTTTTTTTGTGGCGGTGGTATCTCTACCTTAAATATCATTATGCAATTACAAAGTTTATGGTCTGGTTATTCTGTACAACAATACGACTACATGACTGATATTATTCATAACAGCGATGCAAAATCTGTTTGTGAGCTAGGCACATTCATCGGCACAACTGCAAAACACATATGGGATAAAATAGAAGGATCTGGAAAAAAGTTATACCTAGTAGACAACTATATGTTCTTGCCAGAAGACAAAAGAGAAAAGTTTTTTAATACTGTAAAACGATCAATCGAACCTAACACTAAAGCAATCATCACAATACTAGAAGACAGCCACACATACGATTGGACACAGCACGACTTTGTACTATTCGGTCATCATAATGCTGATCATATGTTACCGGATTTGGACAAACTACTATGGAGTAAAGTTGACTATGCAATAATAGGTGATGGTATTCCTAATTGTTTTCAAAGAACTAAAGCCACGTTTGAATTAGTTGCACAGATGTCAGGTGAGGGATTACATCCACAATATTATTTGAATGGATTAGTTGTATTAGGTAGAAAAAAATTAGAATGCACACTGCCAACTAACGAAGATTATTTCTTTGGGCACAAGATAAAGTATATGCCTAAGATCGAAACAAATTATAAAAATGCAATAGATGAAGTTAAAAGAATATATCAGCTGGACAAATAATATAGACGAGTATCAAGACTCTGCCACCCTTGCGGATTTAGATGCATGGGGGTACGAAGTACTGCCTGGAAACTATAAAGTACCTAAACTTAATTTAGATAATGCTACCAAAGGCAGTGAAGGTTATGACAGTATTAGAAATGACTTCATCACACACTGGGCAAAAGACAAATGGCCATTCTTAAACTGCATAGATGCAAAAATACAAATACAAAGACCCGGAGAAGAATGTAAGCCTCATTTAGATTTTTTAAATGACTATCTAGGAAAAGTATGTGAAACGTTGCCTGGATTATTAAACGTAGAACATTCATTAGAGAAACCTGGAATCAATGTATGGCGTATGTTTGTGGCTGTCGAAGATCATATCGATGGGCATATATTTTCTGTTAACAACAAAGAATGGAAATGGCAAAAAGGACAGTGCATAAGATTAAACAACTGGCAAGCCTTGCACTGGACAAAAAATACAAGTGACGTCGACAGGGTAATCATAAAAGTTACAGGCATAAAAACTTAACAATAAGTAACAGGAGTATTATGAAATATTTTGTATCCGACACAAAAAAACTTCCAAACAAATACGGCAAATGGTATTGGTACGCTGATAACGAAGTAAAAGTTTTTCAAAATGACAAACATCTTGTCATCTACTTTGGCTATGTTATAAGTGATGAAAGTATCGACGACGTTGTAAAAAGAGACCCCCACGAACTCGAACAAGCAAACGGCAATTTTCAAGTTGCAATTTTGACAGAAAACACTGCTCATTGCATAGTTGATTATTTTTATCAAAGCAAGGTTTTCTGGCGTAACAATGGTAGAGTTGAATTTACCAATGCTGTTTATTTGATGCCTTTAGAAAGAGATGACTTAGATATGAAAGAAATTGTTAGACGGTTAGAAACATTCACCGAGGAACAACTGGCATACGAGCCTAAGGAAACATTTGAACGTTGGGAAAACTTTATAATGAATCCTCCAACTTATGGAAGGAATACAGACGAACTTGAAAAATTTCGTGTCTCAGATCAATATGCAGGCATAGATGTCTATCAACACACACCGGGAGCAAAACAGTATGATCCTTCCCAGTGCCTGACACTTTTTAAAGAAGTTTATATGTTACAACCCGACTACATGATAAGAGCTGTCGGCGATAAAATTAATATTGTCCAAATACACAACACCTACAAAGACCTAATGGATGCTATGAATTCACCGCATGAATACACTGACCAAGACAAACTAGAACAGTTCATACATGAAAAATGGCAATATCATGCAGACGTTATTAACAGAGAATTTAAAGACAAGCATATTGTCAGCAGTGTGAGTGAAGGCATAGACTCTGTGGCCCAAGACTGTTATTTTCCAAATGTAAAAAAAATTTCATATTCTTTTGATCCACCAAACGTTCCGGTTGAGTACAAACAATACATGGTTGACTACTGGAAGGAACGAGGTAATGAAGTGCAGTGGGACATATTAGATATCAGCACATCAAACATAGAAGCAATAACCAAAAAGCATTTAAATGACCCAACTTGTTTTTATTGGGATTGTATTCCATCATACTGGCAAATGGGTAATCTTTCGAAAAAACCAGATTTAGTTTTATACGGGCAGTGTGGCGACAATATGTTCTTACACAAAGCATATTTTTATTATGAATACATGTTTGCACAACAAATGCACAAGACACAGCTAACCCCTGAACAAATGCTCGAAGATCTCGATAGAGAACTGTCGACATTTAAAAACTGCTATTCATCAGCTGACAATATTCTACAAGAACAAAAAGCAAAGACGTGGCAAGATGCATTCCATGATACTTCGAAAGAGGTGTTGTTAAAAGAACTAGAAGAAGGATCCCCTGACGATTGGAAGCACGACTTTACAAAAAAAGCAACGCCACCATTATACAATCGCGAAGTATCGCATAATGTTGATACACTCGTAACATCATTATATTGCGATAAAGAAATATATTTTAAAATCATGAATGCATCTGAAAATATTATGCTAGACAATATAAAAAATGCAGGATGTCAAAAAAATATTCTAAAAAAATATTTTGACTTTGATTTCAAAACTCCCCACAAAGACCAATCTGAATTAAATTGTGTTGGTATGCGAAAACCTATGCATACCGATGTTGTTCGTTGGGCTCTTAAAAATCATCTACCGGAAGCGTAAAATTTAGAAATTGCGTTTTTTAAAAATACGCGAATGCGTAAAAGCGTAAAATCGTCTGATGGCCAATGATAAGTAAAGTATATGAAAGCAATTATCTTTTCTTGCAGTTTAAAAAGAGGTGAAAACTCTGACTCACAAGCATGGAGCGACTTGATGGCAAGGATGATGAATGAGCAATCTATTCAAACAGAGATAATCAATTTACGTAAATTTGATCACGAAGCGTCTACAGGTGCTGACCTGTTGCACAAGGAAATGGCAAAATGTTATGATGCTGATCTTATTGTACTTGTGGCTCCGGTTAATTTTAGAAACATAAACTTTTATGTGCGTAATCTTGCTGAAAGATTCACTCATGCACACAACAAAGCCAAAGCTAAAGGTATCAATCTATTCGAAGGCAAGCTCTTTGAGACTTGCATAATGCATGGTTGTAAGAACGATCATCTAGCAGATGGTACGGAAGTATTTGTGCCATACAGTGGCAAGTTCCATCAACAACTAATACCCTTACTGCCAGAAGTAAATTACATACAGGTCAAAGACACAGAGATGAATGGTAAACTGCCCAACAGAACATTGAACCTACGGGTGCATCATTCTCCGGATCCACATGGACCAAAACGTACAGAGTTGTCCTCCGATGCAGAAACACTGCTGGATATTCAAAATACCATAGACGCATTCAAAAGAGATCATGTGGAACACACACCCAACTTCAGTCTCGACACATGGATGGAATGCTTCTCATCAGAAGACCCAAATGCATTTGGACGTGGATTCACACTGTCCATAGATAACTTGAACAGAACAAATATAGAACAACACATCAAATGGGTTAATGAACATTTCACAGATGCACATCTTAAAGCACAGATTCTTGTGTCCATGAAAGAGAGATGTTGCAGAGCAGACTACTACGAGGGTGCAGAAATGTACTTTGACGAACAACTGGCAATGGCAGAAGAAGGAAAAACCCATATGGGTGATCACTATGACACTGAGTGGTCTGATCCGAATGCCACATTCATGATGGCATGGAAAAAAGAAGGTTTTAGAATAACCAGAGCCGCTAACTACAGACCCAACAACTACTAAAAAATTTTAAGAGAGTGTAAAGTCGGCTCGCCTAAACAAACCGACTTTAAATTGTATTGTGAGGTTTTAATTAAAACTTAAATTTAATCCCCGCAGACATACCACTAGTATCTAGACAGAGGCAACATCTGTTGATTCAAACGCACCGTATAACTCTAGGTTTGATCCAATTTTCTTTTTGGCACCTACAGTTGAGTATGCGTTACCATCTTCGATTTTACCATAACCAACTGAGAACGTAGTGTCAACAATAGTGTGTGACACAGCTACTTCATTTGCAGAAGTTTCTAAGTTTGTTACTGTATTATCTTTGATAGTATGGTTGTACCCAATTGAAGTAACGTCTGACACTGCAACTGTTAAGCCTGCACCGTAGTATTTTACTTCATTAACTTTGTCATCAGAGTAAGCCGCACCTAATTTAACATCTTCGTTCATGTCAAATGTAGCCGCTGTTTCGTACACGTCAACACCCGATTTACCAGTAGTACCATCTATTTTAACTTGGTTGTCAAAAGTCAATGCTCCTATAGTATTCGAGTAAACAACTGTGTGTGAATCTCTGCTAAAAAGTTTTTGAGCCGCTTTGTTACCATATTCTGAAAATACATCTGTATGTGATGTAACAGCACCCTTGAACACAGAGTTTTGTCTTCCAGCTGATAGTATACCAGCGTCACCCATGTCAACACCAGCGTAAGCTAGTTTTGAATCAAAAGGTGCTGACCCATTATCGTCTGCGTCGATGCCAACTTCTAGAGTTGCAAATCCTTCGATGCCTTCTGATAATTCGTCACTTAATTTAACACCAATAGAAGAACCATTGTTCTCTGCTTTCGATGTCGATACTCCCGAAGCGTTTTCGTTATTACTGATCATGTAGTTCAATGAACCATATGGTGTAATCTCAACTGCTTCAGCCGGAGCGGGTTTTAACACACTCCATAAAACGACTACTGCGACGATAACCGCCACACCTAGTCCTGCTTTTTTCTTTGTCATTTTCATTATAGTTTTTTTATCCTTTGTCTATATTGATTGAATTTGCGATTGTAGGCCTACAACCGCTCTGGATTGTAGCACTATTTATTTCATAATACAACCTTATAATGTATTTTTTGGTAATGAAAAAATAGTTAACTGTGTGTAAATCCTGCATAATTATTAGCACAGATGGAGAACACATGGGCATACATTACGATTACAAAAACACCAGAGGTGATAAAAAAATGCGTAAGCAACAGGAACGTGAACAGCGTAGACTGGCCAAGAAACGTGACCAAGCATCCAAAGAGCCCGAGACCACTGTGCCAGAAGACGTAGTCTTAACATTGGACATGATCACGGATCCAAACAAATGATAAACCAAAGACTGTTTGATCAATACAACATTAACACCAAGAAAGATTTAAAAATTAAGAACCTGTGTCCTCGTCCTAAGGATACTATTCTCATAGACAAACAGGGTTCTTGTTATGCTTGTGAGTGCCAGTCATGGCTACCGCAGAGCATAGGCAATCTACAAATAAAATCATTACAAGAAATTATTGGCAGTGACATGCATCAACGTCTACAAAGTTCTATCACAGATGGTACCTATCGTTATTGCAATGAACATCAGTGTTCATACCTAAAGTCAAATGCTGTATTGCATGGCCAGCCGGATCGCATACAGCATCTAAGACTTGCCATAGATGACTCATGCAATTTGAGATGTCCTAGTTGCCGGAAAGGCATGATATTTCACAAAGAAGGTTCGGCATACAACTTGGGCATACGACTTGCGGACAAAATAAACGATTGGTTGCACAGTTACGAACATCCTATCCAGGTACACATAGGATCCGACGGTGATCCTTTTGCTTCACATGTGTACAGACACTTCATGGAACAAACGCCGGAGAGGAACAACATCAAATACTCTATACTGACCAACGGACTGATGTTCAAAGAGTTTCATCACAAAGTGCCCTATGTGATTAATAATCTACAAGAACTAGGAGTAAGCATAGACGGAGCATCCAAAGAAACATACGAAAAACTTAGACTGGGTGGTAAATGGGAAAAGATTCTCGAAGGACTAGAATGTATGGCTGAGCAGAAGCAGAAGCATGGATTTAGATTCATACTGCACTTTGTTGTGCAGAAAGACAACTACCACGAGATGGAAACCATTATTAACCTAGGAGAGCAATACGGTGCTGATAGAGTTTGGCTAAACAAAATAGAAGACTGGGGTACCAGCGATGACTTCCATACGCAGAATATTTGGGGTACACCGGATTACAAAGAACAATTCTCCAAAGTTGTACAACGTATTCACAGTCGCAACAACGATAGATTTATTGAGTGTCCTACTTTAATAACTGAAGCGGCTCGGAATAGAAACAAAAACTAAACTGTATCCTAGGATACCTTGCATCTTTACCAATTTCAACTGTGTGTAATATATCAGAACGTAACACAATAGGCTTGTCACACTCTACTCTATCAATCTCATTGGCATAGTCATCAAACCAAACATTATAAGTGTCTTTGGTGTTTAACACTGGAAAGTTTATTTTAGCTATCACTGGGGGTTCATCTCTGTGTATGTCTACGCCTATGTCTTCATTATAGATAGTGAAACTCATATCTCTCACCTTAAGCCCTAAACTATCAAACCATTCCTTGCAAGGATTGTTTGGTATTGCAAAATATTCTTGTATTTCTTTTCTAGATAGATGATTCCAAAAATCTTTTAGTTCTCTGTTCGCTGTAATACCTAGGTAATAGCCGTACAGGCTATCAGCAATCTTTTGTTGTTTCTCACAATCCAGTATATGATAAGATTTCATTATGTGTATTTAAATACCATTGCTTATGAAAATTGCAATTACTGGACATAAACAAGGCATTGGTAAAGCGTTTGCAGAACAGTTGTCTGCACGTGGACACGACATAGTCGGTATATCAAGAAGTGACGGAGAGAACATTCGAAGAACTGCACACACAGCCAGTTTAATTGCACCGTGTGATCTGTTGATCAACAATGCTATAAGTTTGTATGCACAAACAGAACTGTTGTTTGAAGTGTGGCACAGATGGCAACACCTTAAAGAAACACATTACATTTGGAACATATCAACTCAACTGTGCAAACAGGACTACGACATAGACATTAACGGAATAACACTACGAGAATCAATGCAATACAGGAACCAAAAGATGGCATTGGAGTTGGCACATCATCAACTTGACTTTCAGCCTAGCACTGTTGAAATGAAATTGATACGTCCAGGCAATGTTCGTACACAATCATTTAGTGATCCGGAGGCTATACCCGCAGAAGATTATGTTAAACAAGTATTGGCACAACAGGATATAGCATAGTGGACGCAAAGAAACTTTTAACAAACAAAAGTATATGCACACTGCCATGGTCTGGATTTGAACTAGAGCCAAGCGGTACAGTTAAAAATTGTATCATTTCAAAAACCAAGCTGGGTGACATTAACAAAACAAACATAAAAGATATCATGCAGAGCAAAAGAAACATTGAACTAAAAGAATCAATGTTGAAAGATCAGAAGCCTCACAACTGTTCTGGTTGTTATCTACAAGAAAAACAAACAAAAGATTTAAGCAGTATCAGTAGCAGACTGTACTATCTAAAAGAACTAGGAACAAAAACTAATTTAGATTTTTACGACGACACAAAAAACTTTGCACTCAAACATGTTGACTTGCGTTGGACAAACTCATGTAATCAAGCCTGTGTGTATTGTGGACCAGATTACAGTAGCAAGTGGGCACAGGAGTTGGGAGAGAAAGTTAAGTCTAACAAAGAAGCAAGACAAGAAGTAAAAGACTATGTGTTTGAAAATATCGCACAGTTAGAAAACGTTTACCTTGCAGGCGGCGAACCTATGCTGATGAAGGAAAACTTTGAGTTTTTAACTTTGTTAAAAGAGAAAAATCCCAACTGCCATATCAGAGTAAACTCAAACCTAAGCACAACTGCCACAGGTATATTTGAATTGCTGTGTTCGTTTGAACACGTACACTGGACAGTTAGTGTTGAAAGCATAGAAGAAGAATACAATTACATAAGACATCTTGGAAATTGGAACGACTTTGTAAAAAATTTAGATGTAATTAATAAACTAGATCATAAAATAAGTTTCAATATGTTGCACTTCATATTAAATTACAAAAGCATTCACAACTGTATAGACTTCCTTAAAGGTAAAGGATTTGGCGACAACAGTTTTATTGCCGGACCGTTATACAATCCACCGCACCTAAACACAATGAATCTTCCGGATACCATGCTCAATAACATTATACAAAGTTTAAAAGACAAGCTGGACACACACCCACAAGGCTACTTGAAGAATAGTTATGAGAACTTAATAAAATATTACACAACCACTAACTTTAACAAGAACTTAAAATCTTTTTATTATAACTTAGGTAAGATGGATCAAAGAAGAAATCAAAATGGCAGATTAATATTTTCCGACTTGTTTAACGAACTAGACAAACATGAATTGGAATAATATATTATCAGGTGACTGTACTGTTTATAAGCTAGGATCACGTATGGTGTATCCTATTTTTAGATGCGGCTTCACTAGTATTAGAGCATCCGCTGACGAGACATTCATTAATAAACAAATAAAAACAAGAAACATTGATGTACTGATTAGAGACCCGGCTGATAGGTTTGTGTCAGGAGTTAATGAGTATGCAAGGCAGAACAATGCGGAAGTTGAAGCAACATGGCAACTGATACACGACAACAAGTTAGTAGATAAACACTTTGCTCCACAATACGTTTGGTTAATGCATCTGCAGAAATTTCACAAAGGCACAGTAACGCTATATCCTTTTAAATCTATTAAAAAAATTACAAGAAAGCACAGCGGTAAATGGAGTGAAAAATCAGCAACTAAAAAGATTGCATTGCCTTGTTTGAAAGATTTTGTAGAGAAGGATTATGAACTGCTAGATTATTTAAATAAAACATTAGAACTTAACCAATTATTAAAACATGTATTGTCCTAGACTAGATCACTTTGTACGATTAAACCAAAACGGTACTATTGGCAAGTGCGGCCATATGACCAATGCATTAGGATTTGAGACCGTAAAAGAATTAGAGGACAGCAAGTGGCTTAAAGATATCAAAGCAACAATGTCCAAAGACAAGTGGCCTAAAGAGTGTGTGCGTTGCCAACAAACAGAAGAAGTCAACGGCGAAAGCATTAGAACCAAAAGCATAGACAGACACAAAGTATTACATCCTTTTAGAGATGATTACCTTGTTGTAGGTGGTGTATTGGACAATGTTTGTAACAGTGCTTGCCAGACTTGTTACTCAGGGTTAAGCACAAAGATAGGAAGCCTGGAAGGAAAAAATTATCCTCGGGTAGACAACTATGTAAGATTTTGGGAGATACCTCAAAACAGAATACTAGAAGTAGATGTAAATGGTGGTGAACCAACTGCTAGTAAAAATTATAAAAAGATACTCGATAAGTTACCTCCTAACACAAAGATCGTGAGAATGAATACCAACGGTTCTCGTATGATTAAAGAACTCGAGCCTATACTTAAAACAAGGACCATGGTCATTGTTACATTGAGTTTCGATGGTGTTGGTGACGTTCATGATTATGTGCGTTGGCCTATCAAGTGGAGCAACTATATTAAGAGTGTACAAGCATACAAAGAATTACAGAAACGTTTTCCGAATCTAAGACTGAACTGTTGGACAACTGTGAGCAGTCTTAATGTGGAGAACTTGCCAAATATATTAGACTTTACCACAGAACATAATCTAGATCACAACTGGGCATTCTTAAACAATCCAGATGTGCTTAATACAAAATACAAAAATAAATTTACATACAAAGCAAAAGAAAGATTAAGCAACTCGTCGTATGATGTTTGTAGAGATATTGCCGATAAGGTTGCATGTGATGTCGACAACGACAAATTACATGACCTTTTTATTAAAAGACAAGATACGTTGCGTAGTATCGATGTTAATGATTATTTTAATTTTAATTGAAATCTATCTAAAAATAATTTAGCAAACTCTTTATGATGTTCTACTCCGTAGTGTACTCCGTCTTTTGCTAGACTGGGTTCTGATATTAATGTTCTACGTGCATCTGCTAAATGATGTTTGTCATACGGAGGATAACAATTTTTTATTGTGTGTTCTGGTAACACATTAAGTTCTTGTATATGTTCACTGTAATTTTCTTGTGCAAAGCAATGGAACACTTGACAATCGTTTTTGTCTGCATATTTTTGTACAAGGAAAACATTCTTTAAGAAGTTGTTTTTGTCTGTGTGTTCATCTTCATTTTTGAGAGCAGTGTCTGTGCTAATAATATCTTTAGGTACTTCACCTAACCGTTCTCTTCTACTCCAGAACGGCCAACACACAATTATAACTCTAGGATCAATTAGTTTCTCACAGCCATACAGTATTCTAACAACCTTGTCACCACTTGCACCTGGCTGACCTAAATTCCAATAACGTAATCTTTCTGTATTATGTTGTGACAGATAGTGAACCCAATGCTCGTTGTCTTCTAGGCCTTGGCCGTATGTGTGGGAACAACCAAGTACCACAACATTCTTTTTGCCCGACGGCATAGGATCCCAACTAGGACACCTGTAATGACCCTCTGGTAGTTCTCTGTCTGCATAGAAACCGTATTTCATATTACTACTTACGTGTGGTGTTGGCGGTCCCTGGGAGAATCGAACTCCCCTTTGCAGGATGAAAACCAGCTGTCCTAACCGATAGACGAAGGGACCATGTTGTGGTGGAGGATACAGGGATCGAACCTGCTACCTCCTGAATGCAAATCAGGCGCTCTCCCAGATGAGCTAATCCCCCAAACCAACCAAATCTTCCAATACCATTGACTTTTTTGGTGTTAATGGTAATAATGGCAAATTTGGTATTTGTGGTGCCGCTTCCCGGAGTCGAACTGGGCACCTACTGATTACAAATCAGTTGCTCTACCAGATGAGCTAAAGCGGCGTCACAGTAATTATATTACACGATAAACACCTGTTTGTCTACCGTTTAATGTGCTTTAGAGCAACGTACAGCGGTGGTAAAGCAGTAAGTGGAATAACTGTATATACAACGTAATATCTGCGTTTAAGACTATTTAAAACGCATGTATGTTCTATACGCATATCAGCTATGTTGACAACACATAAATAATTTGTATAATAGTATTATGAGAGATTCAAAAGCAATAAACGAAGCAATAGCTAAAAGTAAGAGATTAGATAAAGAGAAACTCCTGCAAAGACATCTTCGTAAAGAAGTTAATACTGGTGCGAGTGGAACACAGAAGTACGTTATTAAGTCAGGTCCGAATGCCGGCAAGATTGCAGAAGGCTTCCAAAAATAGTTTACAATTCTAATTGTTTAATTACTTGAAATGATTCAGCGTGGTCCACGCCAATGATGCCACCTCTGTATTTGGATCTTGCAACTATCGAATCAATAACGTTACCTATATAGGCCTCATACTGATTAAGTGATTTAATTTTTTTGTCTAAGGGCTCACCTGATATATCTACAAACACTGTAGGATTAAATTGATGTCCACCAAGTCCACCTCCTAAATTTGTCGACTCGTACATGTAATATGTAATATTATTTTTACGTAGTGCAGAGTAAAGTATCTTTGCAAGTGTTTGATGATCTTGATGAGTGTCGTGTTCCCAACAACTAAACACAACATCAGGCTCATGAGAAACAATTAACTGATCAAACATTTTAACGTACTGTCTATTGTATGTAAACTTATAAGCATCTATGTCTATGCAGTGTAACTGTGCCCCAAGAATTTCTGCCGACTTGGCTTGTTCGATACCTCTGTTGGCTATCATTAAGTTATCTTTCTTGCCTTGTCTATCTTCTTCTGGTATTATGCAAGTAATAATAGTTACGTCGTTGTCTTTGGCTAACTTTGCTATTGTGCCGCCCATGGCTATCTCAACATCATCAGCATGTGGTGAGAAGACTAATATCTTTTTATTTTTCATTGTAACACTCCTGTTGTAGGAACCACTTGACGTATGCCGGTATGCCTTGCTCTATATCAACAGTTGGATTCCATCCTAATAGTTTTTTAATTTTGTCACTGTTCAGTGTATCTCTGTTAGGGTAGAAAGGATCATGTGGTTTGGTTTGTATCTCTCCTTTGCCTAATGTATCTCTAACTAACTCAGCCGCTTCGAGTATTGTTCTTCCATATCCTCTAGTGCAATTGAATATTTCGTTTGCCGCTTCTTTCTTTGTGGCCGCTCTTGCAAATGCATCTGCAACATCTGTAACATTACTAAAGTCTAATCTGTTCTCAGGACCTTGTACTGTTATTTGATTACGTAGCATCGCAGAGTTTGTCATTTGGCTTATAACTCTAGTAATCATATCACGTGTACCATACAGTGCAGAAGGTCTCATTATCGTATACTCTAGTCCGTGTTCTCTGTTCCATATCTGACACATACGTTCACCTTGATGTTTGTATGAACCATACAGTGTGTTTGGGTTACAAATTACTGTTTCGTCTGGTATCCCTCCGTTGAATTCTCCGTAAGCCATTGAGCTGGAAGCAAACACAAAACGTTTTACATTAGACTTAACACAAAGGTTTAGTATTATTGCTGTTGCTGTTACCATGTTGTTTGTAGCATCTGTTACGTTCCTTGCTACCATCTTGGCATTAGGATAAGTTGCTAGATGAACTACCACACTAGGTTTAAACTCTTGAAAGACTGTTGCCATAAAAGACTCGTCTTCTATCTTGCCTATAAAAGTTTGATCGTTGTTAGCATGGTCTTTTCTAATTTGTAATACTGGAAAATATTCTTTGTCGGGAAACGTGTAGTACTGATGATAACAGTCTACAACTCCAATAGTGTGTCCTTGTTGTTTTAATATATCTGAGGTGTGACTTCCAATAAATCCGTGTCCGCCTAATATCAGTATCCTCATATAATATGTATATATTGGTTAAATTACACTATGCTTAAATATTTGGCAATGAATAGAACACTAGAAAGATATCTTATACTCTTCTTGGTTATCGTATTGATCTCACTTTCGTCTTGTGTGAAACCAAAGGTTAATACTGATCCTGTATCAGAAGATGATATTCCTACAGTTAGCAAACTGGATGGCATTGCATATGTGCTAGGATGTATGTTTGACCCAGCATCTTGTCAAGAGAAAAAAGAATTAGCCAAGACCGAAGAGGGAAAATAATGATCGATTATATTTGTGAAGTCTGTGGATGTGAGCGTCATTGTAAAAGCTCTTGTAGCGAGTGTATGGATTGCCCAGACTGTGGGTGCAAACACTGTAAAAAGAAAAAGGATTAACGCATGGAGGTAGCCCGGATGGACATTAGATTTACAATACTGTTGTTTGTTTTGTTAGGCTTACTGGCTGTGTTTGGTGGTCCGCCTGGATATTAAACTTCTAATCTATTATCAGAAAAGTTTAACCCTTCTAGTTCTTTAGGCTTGCCTTTTGGATATGTTGGCTCTACTCTGAACTCTTCACCTGTTTGATCATTCAAACAACCTGCAACTAACCAATCCCATTTAAAGTTTCCGTCTACCACAAACTCATTCATAACATCATATCTGCCATCGGGCTTTTGTAAAAGCAATTCGTTCTTACATTCTTCCATAGTATCAAATTGTTTTTGCATTTGAAATGTCTGTTGAGTTTCTATAGGATTCATACTGATCATGTATGCTAGGATCAATATCTTATACATTACAATACCGTTATTAGAATAAAGAATGTCATGCCGCCGAGTATGATGGCTACTGCGATAATGCCTGCGATTGTGTAGATTGTATTCTGCACACGTGTCATTTGTTATTCGAAATAAATTTTTGCACCCTGTAAGAATCCAGCATGTCTGCCTTTTTCTTTTACAGGATCGTATGTTGGTGCAACTGCTAGACCTTTTTCTCCTGGGGCTAACATTTTAAATATATGTCCTGACGTTGTCTTGCCTGTTTCAGAGTGTAGTGCAAGATCTAAGCCTTGCTTAACAAGAGCTTGTTCGAATTTACCTGTTGCAAGTATTGTTCCGCCGTTACCAATTACACTTCCTACCAAAGGAACTGCACAAGCATTTAGCGATAATAGTAAACCTAATAATAAAGATAATTTTTTCATAATATTATATTATGGTAATGTTATTCAGCAATTAATTTACAGTTGTCTTCTGTTGCGTCTAGGCCTTTTGTTTTATCGTAGATCCATAAGTGTGACCAAACTACTTGCTCACCGGATACTGTGCATTTCTTTCCCCAAGATAGTTTTGGATTTTTGGGTACAGCACAACCTACTAATAATATTGACGCAGTTAATAAAGTTATTAATGTTTTCATATTGCTATTTACCTTAATATACTGCTATTATAACATTAGTCAGTATGTTGTCAACACTATGATAGGACAAATAATTACGAGTATGCAGTTTAAAGACACCCCTTATTGGTCAACTCTACAACCTATTATTGCAAGTGGAGCCATGAAAGCCGCTATCGATGGCAATTACCAATATCCTCATAGGATAAATTTGTATCCAGGAACTAGTTGTATGTTTAGTTGCCATTTTTGTAATAGAAATTATGACCACGTGATAAGAGATAGTGATAATGTTTTTAGTCAAGTAATCGAACAGGATGACGGATCTGACAAACATAGGTTTGGAGTTACTGGTGGACTGGAACCTTTGACTAGCCCGTACATTGGAAAGATATGTAAAGACTTGCACGACGGAGGGTATGTGTCGCGAATGGTTACTAACGGCTTCTTGTTGAACGACAAGATACTTCGTACTAATCCTTATATTAATAGCCTTGACAGCATTAGGGTTTCGTTGTATGGTATGGATCATAAAGAAACATTATCCACAACCAAACATGCCAAAGGATATGAAGTAGTAAAACAAAACCTAACCAATTACAATAAAAGGAAAGATCGAACACTGCTGTATTTGAATTATGTATTGTTGCCAGAGAATATTAATAAGTTAGAAACTATACTGGAGTACATGATGGACATCGGAGGAGCAGATAGTATTTCGTTACGAGAAGATCATTCTTTTAGATACAACGTCAATGATCGAAACAAATTGCAAGATGCTCTTTTAAAATTCGATGAAAGAGTTAAAAATTATTATCGTATTACCATTGACTATGGTTATGGTTTACAAAATGCTATGAAGGGATTGGATACACCGTTGATTCAAGTTACACATAAAGAATTAAACTATACACAGGCTCCGCAAGTAAAAGTATGTCTAGATCCTCACGGAGATATATTTTCTTACATGGATGCTGGGTTTGTCGGACGATATGGAGTAAAAAGATATTGTTTAGGTAATGTAACCAACAGCTCATTAGAAAAACAATTAAAGAAGATGAAAAGAATTAAACCTCAAAAACAAGATCCAGAATATCTAGATGCATACAATCATCTGATACAACGATACATATATGAACAAAAAAAATAAATCGTATTGCCGAGTTCCGTTTGATAGTGTAACTGTTTCACCAACAGGACGTATGCAACTGTGTTGTGAAGCTCTATGGACTGGAGGATCAGAAAAGACAAAAATAAAAGATATCAACAGTGTACAAGAATGGTTTGACGGTGATTACTTAACTGATGTAAGAAAGAAAATGCACAACGGAATCATGTTACCGGAGTGTGGAGTTTGTTATAAAAGAGAAAAGGTATACGGACAATCATCGAGAACATTCGTTAATGAAAAATATTTTGATTCAAACACAGATAAAGATGAGTACAGCATTAAGAAAGTTGATCTAAAGATTGGTAACAAATGTAATCTCAAATGCAAAATGTGTTTTCCATATGCTTCTAGTGAGTTATGGAAGGAATGGAAAGACTTAGGATGGAACACAACAGATAAAGATCCAAACAAAGAAACAAGTTGGAAGTATTATGACGGATACTTCGAAGAGGATTACTCTTGGCCTAAGGACAAGTCTAACATGGACAAAATAAAAGATGCAGTTGTTAAATGTAAATTAGTTCACGTGACCGGTGGAGAGCCTATGCTTAATCCAGAGTTCTTTGATCTCCTTAAACATTGTATCGAAACTGACACTGCTAAAGATATTATTCTCGATGTTACTACAAATGCAACCAAGATACATCCGAGATTTTTTGATCTTGCAAAACAATTCAAACAACTAGAATTAACAATCAGCATGGATGGTGTTGGCAAAACATACGAGTATGTGCGGTACCCTGCAGATTATAATGCCGTACACAGAAACATCATGAGGTATCACGAGTATGTTAAGTCGCTAGGTGGCGAGTCGAAGTTAGTCTTTAACTTCGTACTACAAGTTTGGAACTTGCACAACACAGTAGATGTTATTAAAACACTAGGACCGTTGGCTATTAACAGTGACGAAATTACTGTTAGGGTAGAAGAATTAAATGACCCAACATTCATGCAGTGGAAGATGTTACCGGAAGACCACGTTAAAAATGTAATCAAAGAAATAGCTAAAGAAAGATCAGCCAACCACCCGCAGTCTATAAGTTGGCCTATAATTGCTTTTGGCAGAATGCTACAAGCACATAAGGTATATAGAACTGAGGACTACAACTATAAGAAGGACCAACTGTTGAAGTTTATGCACAAACAGGACACACACAGGCACATTAAACTAGCTGATTATATACCAAATTTGGTCGACTTCTTACAATAAATAAGCATACATTATAAACTAAAAAGGAGGATTTTTATGAATCCGATTAATTGGGTAAAAAATAGACTAGACGAAAGAACATCATGGGATGGCGCAGTACTAATATTATGCGGTATTGTCGTGTTGATTGCAGGACCATTGGCGAAATTAGCGGCCTGGGGAGCAATCGGATATGGTGCTTGGACGTTATGGAAAAGAGAGAAGTAGTATGAAATTCAAACTACCAAAGATGCCGAAGATGCCTAACGTGGTTGGCAAAGCAAAAGACCTAGCAAAGAAAGTAGGGTCCGGAGTTAAATCAACAACTAAAAGTGCAACAGCTGGCGTGAAGAATTTAAATCCATTCAAGAAATAAAGGAGAAACAATTTATGTTTTCATGGATAAAAAAACTAACATGGGATAGCATTATAGGCACTGCCAATATTACTGCTAAACCAAAACGTGCTAGAGCTAAAGGCCGATACAAGGCTGACAACAAAGCTACCAAACACACAAACGAAGCGTGGATTGGTGGAGTAGCACCTAAAAAGAAAAAGAAGAAAAAGAAAACTTCTAAGAAGTAGACAATGAAGATTAGCGACCAAACATCAATATCAATGCCCATGAAGAACTTAATTGCTATCATGGCCGCCGTTGCTGTTGGTGTGTGGGCGTACTTTGGAGTTATCGAAAGACTAACACTTATCGAGATGCGTAACGCATCGCTGACAAAAGATCTAGAGCATGCCGAAGAGCAACTCACAGCAGACATTGAGAAGAACAACGAATTCAGGATCAAGTATCCTAGGGGTGAGTTGGGTCAGAGTTCGCAGGACATAGAACAGTTCATGTTGATTGAAGACCTCTACAAGAGTTTCGAGAGAATGCAGAAGCACCTAGATGGTATGGCAAACAACGGAATAAACATAGAGTTCCTGAACAAACAGATGGAGAAAGCACAGGCAAACATCGAAGCACTCAAAGACGCTGACAGAGAGATCGTGTACAAGAACGGTAACGGAGACGCACACTAATGATAGAAACAGTATTCGCATTGTTGATGTTTGTCAACGGAGAGATCAAGGAACACAGGATCCAAGAAAGCATGGCGAAATGCTTGAGGGGTAAACGTACAGCAGAAAGACAATACAGTGCAAACGTCAAGTACCAGTGCATCAAAGCCAAAGCAGAGACAGAGATCTATATGGGCGAAAAGTCTATACTGAAAATAATTTTAAACTAAAATCCAAACAGCTTAAGATCCTTATCTAACTCATCGTAGAATTTTCTTTGCGAAGTGTTGTAGGAACAGTTGTTCCACCAATCCTGATTCATTATAGACATCTCACATAACTCGCAGTGGCCTATTACCCATGTTGGGTCATACCATAATGGCAGTTTCTTTTGAGGCGTTAAACAATGCGTGTGATACCAAGTGGGTCTTCTGCTGACAATATAGATCATTTTTCGTTTTTCTATACTGTACATAGCTAGTCTTCCCTAATGCCTTCGTCTGTGTATCCGCCGGAACCCCAGAAGCGTTCGTCCATTCTGTCTGGATCTGACCATTCCCTAGGCAGGCTCCATTCGGGAGCATCGGACGAATCCCAATCATACCATTGTTCCATTACGTGTTCTCTCCTGCGTTCTCACAGCCTACATCTAAACTGTGATACTCTATGCCCTCTAGCATGCCTTTGGTCTCTTCAAATTTGATTACTGATGCGGCCTCACACTCTGATCGTGTCTCGTATATTCTAAGCGGTTCTTCGTGCATGACTCTGCAATCAGCTGAACTTAACACACATATGATTGCAAACATCTTAAACATAAAAATATTTATAAATGTTGTAAATTTTTTGTTGAGACCGACTTAATCCATGCCGTATGAGTTAAAGAAGCTCTTAACAGCAGGTGTGTTGAGATTCTGATTGCATTTTGTATCAATGCTCATATGATACCTCACTGCGTCATACTGTCTGTGTTTGACTCTGCCTTTGCGAGGATCAAACTGCCAGTTGTCTATGCAGTACCAATTGCCTTCCTGTGTTGTACCTTCTGGCCATTTGGTAATATCGTGTTGCTCTTTGTACATCAACTCATCTATCTGTTTGATTGTCTCAAAGTTATCAAAGTGATTGTGCAGTTTACGAGTGGGTATGAAAGGAGAATCTTTGATGTCTTGCACAGAATGTTTAACATGCGGATCCATCAGTGCATGAATGTCTGAGTGCGTTATGATTGTGTCTGCTGTAACAAAGGATCCTTTGACCACCCGTTGTGGTTGCGACCACTCTCTGTTGTAGACACAGTGTTCCATGTGGATGTCTATGTTGTTGAATTTTAGTGCAAGTTCCAAGAACAACTCGTGTGGAACATAGATGTTTCTGTCAGTATCACTTGCGGCCATAGAGGCATCATACCACCACTGTATCCAGCCGCTGTCTTGTGCTGTGAGGAAGATGGGTTGCATCTGTATGGGTCCTGGCAGTGTGTGTCCATACTCATAACGATTGATGTCCAGTTTGCCGTCTGATATTTTGTAGCACAGTATGGGTCGTGTGTCCTGTATCCAATCTTCTGGTATGGGTTTGACTATGCGACATTCCGGATCGAGGAACAGTATCCTATCCGTGGGTTCTGCATTGTTGACTGTGTCGACCATTGCACGATGTATGTAATGATTGATGTGTGAGAAGTTGTCTGCGTCAGGCACAACTCCAACGGTGAGTGCGTAGCCATGTTTATCGCAGTCTGATTGCAGTCCTCCTGCATATGTGTCTATGAAATACTGTGTTCCCCAAACGTATATCTTAAGAGATTGCACTGAGGCTTACTTTGCGTGTGGCGGCAGTTTCTTTTCCACCCACCATATGTGCTTCTTGGTAACGGGGTCAAACTTACGCATTCGTAATTTTTGATTCTTCTTTTCACCTTTGCCAGGTTTCATTGCGTAGTAGTAGAAAGCATGATCTTTCATCTTGCTGTCTTCAGGTACCAGTCGTACCTTCTCGTATGGCTTTTTAGTTTTTGGCTTTTTTGCGGCCATGCTTCTCCTCTTGCTTCACACCATGATTGTAACCCAACCAGTATGCTACTGCTATGAATGTTGCTATGATCAGTGTGTGCCAAATGTAAAACATACTAGTAATTATTCTATATCTGATCTGACGATATGTTTTCTCAGTGCTCTTGTGAGTCTTTCTATGTTGTCTATGATATCAATACAGCCTTTGTCAGTGATGTAGTGCTGTTTCTCTTTCAACCTAT
>Ga0209502_10000919_pt1 | contig 29055 bp, 30 predicted proteins | sample ArcticOcean_MG_C_10_FD_187442 | JGI IMG/M metagenome (GOLD analysis project Ga0209502, IMG submission 187442) | Marine microbial communities from western Arctic Ocean - ArcticOcean_MG_CB11_90 (SPAdes) (version 2) | ecosystem: Environmental > Aquatic > Marine > Oceanic | place: Arctic Ocean... | reverse complement strand
TTGCTAGGTCTGTGACTAAGTGGATTTTAGGCATTAATCTTGCTGGGCCTTGCAAAAACAGATGGGACAGCCGCCGCTGCATTCTGCGCGTATTGACGTAAACCTCAACACGGGCCCAGTCTTCCGGCGGACTTCCCCCTAGTCTTTCAGCGATGCCTTGGAGCAATGCTGCTGGAAACTCCTGCCCAGAATGAGTGCCAAATATGCGTGGCGATCGGTGATCTCTAAACATCGGCCTGTCTCAAAACCTCTATACCCAAGGCAACATTTTCAGGTTTTCCAATGTCACACCACTGGCCGGAGTAATGGGCCACGCGCAGTGTCCCACGGTCCATAAGTTGGTCCCAAACAACGTTCAAAGAAAATGCTATAGCGCCGATCTCATCAAGTGTGTCCAATCGTATTATTTGAATGCCGAGATAAACCCAATCTCCACCACGTGTGACTTTGCCGCCCTCTGAAACTGAAAAATCCCCCGGTGGTGACCGGCCATCTATCTGATTCACGGGCGCGCATAACAACAAAGCATCGCAGTCATTGCGCCACTGCAGAGCCAGCGTTGAAAACGGGTTTGGCCCGGACCATACGGCGTCGCCGTTGCTGGTAAAAACTGTAGCCTCCTTAAAAAGGGCCTTTGCATTTTTAAGGCCACCACCAGTATCTAAAATCTCTGGCTCATGAATAACCTTAACAGGCCGACCTTGAAGGTGATTGCGAATTTTATGGCCAAGGTAGTGTGTGTTCACAACAACTTTTGATATTTCAGCGTCATGGGCAAGCGCTAACGTCCGATCCAACAGGCTTTGGCCTGCAACATGAATTAACGGTTTTGGTAGGTCGATTGTGAGGGGCTGCATGCGACTACCAAAACCTGCGGCAAAGAGCATTAGCTCGCTGGGCGGGTCAGACATTTTTTCTCAAGTCTGATCGAAACTCTGAGTTTGGTTCGGGCAATGCCTTACAGAGTTCGGCTAGCCCTGAAAGGCGTTGGTGTTTTAGGTCTTGCCAAAGATTGTCCCAAACGCGTGGCATCAAATCAAGATATCCAGGCTTACCATCGCGCAGGTAAAGGCGCGCAAATAAAGCTAAGACACGCAAATTGCGCTGGGCGCTTAATGTCGAAAAAGCATGCAAAAAATCGTCTGAGCGACCATATTTCAACTCAAGGTCCTTCTTGAGTTGCCGTGCCACAGCTGGATTTAAGCTGCGTCGCGCATCGTGGATTAGGGAGGCTGAATCATAAAGAGGATGACCTAGTTGCGCATCTTGAAAATCTAGCAGGCCCATCTGGCCGAGGCCGACCTCCCCTTGGCGGTAGATCAGGTTTTGCGCATGATAGTCGCGCAGTACTAAAACGGGGTTGGACCAGTCAAGTTCTTTGAGCTCATGTAAGAGTCCCACACCAACTTCTGCGGCCAGTTCTGCGTTGCAATACCAAGCTAAAGTGGTTCCTGCAGCCTTTGCCATTTCTGCCGCCATATAATTTCCAACCCCAGATGGGGGTGAGTTCTGATGCAGCTGATCCAATGCTGCCAGCGCGATCCGGTACAATTCTAGCTCCAGAGACGGTGATTTCTCTGCTATGTTAAACAATAGGGTATCGCCAAAATCTTGCATTAAGATTAGACCTAGGCTTTTATTTTCTGCAAATATTTTTGGTGCTGAAAGACTACAGGTACTCAGGTGCATAGCTATTTTTAAAAAGGGCCCAACATTTTCACCCATTCTTGGATCGGCATCCATTAAAACAGCCTGCCCCTTCACGGGGTCAGCCAATCGCTCATATCTTCTATTACCAGCATCGCCAGCTAGCATGGTCCGTACGGAGGCGCCCCAGCCGTTTGATATTAAAAACTTTTGAATCTCACCCGCCCGGCCCATTAGGCTGGGCTCCTATGAGCCCATGGTAACTGCAAAGAAAATTTGTCCGGAAAATATTTTTTAAGACCAATAAGGCACACAGTTGTTAACGGTTTGTACATGAGAGCATAATAAGGCAGGTAGTGGGTGCTGCAAGTGAAAATTGCATCATTGATTATGCTTGATGGAGTGCTTGAGGCGGATACGCCCTAGCTGTGGCTAGCACTGCCATCCCATAGTGGTCGTGTGGTGGTCTGCATTGGCGAGTACGATGGGGGTGTTTTACGGCTCTATTAACGTAGGTCTAACGCTTCACCCAACTTCAATCGGTCGGTTTTGGCCAATTGGAAGTTCGGCAGCCTCTAGTTTTCTACGTGGCCAAACTCCATGCACAACAGCCCCGGGCAGAGAATTATCCCCCGACGCGTTCCGAAACTCGAGCTTGGCCCCAGAGCGTTCCAAAAGGGTTTTTGCGATGAACAGCCCAAGGCCCATGCCGTCATATCCGGGGCGAGCTGAGTTTTGTGCATCACGCTTTCGGCGGCGCATAAAGGGATCACCTATACGATTGATGACTTGGGGTGCAAAGCCGCGGCCGTCGTCAGATATTGTAACAAAAAGCTCAGCCTCACTCCACCCAACATCGATTTTGACCTCTGACTGTGCAAAATCAACAGCATTTTGGATCAAGTTGCGCAGACCGTGAATAACCTCTGGTTTGCGAAAGGTTGTCGGCTGGTCCAGATCAAACTCAAGGTTTCGATCAAAAACGAATTTCACATTTTTACCACGATCTAAATGTGGCTCTGCTGCTTCACGTATCAAGGCTGACCAAGGTGTAATTCGCAAATGCAAATCATCTTTTCCAGCTCGGCCCATTGAGCGCAAGATATCACCGCACCGCTCTGCTTGCTCACGAATAAGACTGGCATCAGAGTGCAGGTCCTTGGTGTCTTGCAGCTCCTCCATCAGCTCTGCGCTGACCAGTTTAATGGTGGCAAGTGGTGTGCCTAGCTCATGGGCCGTTGCAGCCACAACCCCCCCAAGGTCAGTCAATTTCTGTTCGCGCGCCAGCGCCATTTGTGTCGCTAAGAGGGCTTCTGACATCAAGGTCATTTCAGCCGTTACGCGCCGAGTATAAATTGAGATGAAAATAATGCCAGTTACGATCGCCACCCAAAACCCAAATACAAAAACCACAGGCATTTCGAGCAAGCTGTTGTTTGCTGTGCGCAGTGGGATGTGGACGAGGCCAACAATCGTAACCATGCCTACTGCAAAACTAGCCAGCAAAAGGGTGGATCTGGATGTTAGTACGGTTGCAGCTATAGTGACGGGTGCAAGAACAAGCAGAGCGAATGGATTGTTAAGCCCGCCAGTGAAGGCCAACAGCAAGGAGAGCTGCAATGTGTCGAAAAGCAATGTTAATACGGTTTCGGCTTCTGATAGACGGCGATTATCAGGAAAAATAACAACAGCCAATAAGTTTGTGAGAACTGATAGCCCAATAGCTATCGCACAGGGGCCAAGCGCGAGCTTCAAGCCGTATAGCTGTTGACCGATGACCAGCGCCAATACCTGTCCTGCAATTGCAAACCACCGCACCAATACAAGGGTGCGAAGCCGCATCCAGTTGCTGCGGGCGCTTTGGTCAATATAGCCAATACTGGGTCGAGACATTTTTTGCTCCTGTGACGATCTGAGGCTGAACAAATCACTATATATGTTGTAAGTAATAAGCTAGAAGCATCTAAGGGGCCACAATGTCAGTTACGAAATTTACATCCATCGCGGGGGCTGTGCTGATTATGATTCTAGGTAGTACATTTTTAATTACGCAAGTGATGGCACCGGCAAAGCGGTTTGAGGCCTGTGTGGGTGGTGCGGTTGTTGGTGGTGCGATCGGTGGCCCGTTTGCGCTGGTTGACCACCTAGGCCAAAATGTGTCGGATGTGGAGGTCTTGGATCAACCTGCTCTCGTTTATTTTGGTTATACGTTTTGCCCAGATGTCTGTCCGATGGACGTAGCGCGCAATTCAGCCGCTGTTGAAATATTGGCGGAAAGAGGCCTGCAGGTTAAGCCTGTGTTCATAACCATAGACCCTGAGAGGGATACGCTAGACTATTTGGCGGCCTTTGTCGCCAATAACCACCCGAATATGGTAGGACTGACCGGCACGGCCGAACAGGTGGCGAAAGCGGCTCGGTCCTATAAGGTCTATTACCGTAAACAGCCAAGTGATGATCCAGACTATTATTTGATGGACCACTCTAATTTTACCTATCTGATGATGCCAGAAACTGGGTTCGTAGATTTTTTGCGAAGTGATACTTCACCCCAAAAAGTTGCCGATCGGGTTGCCTGCGTCATAAAGGCCGCTTGATACTGGCGTTCTGCGAACCAATTTGATAGCTTGAGGCAAATCGGAAGGATAAGATTATGGCAACTCAACCACTCGAAATTGGCGAAGATAAGACTTTGCTATTGGTGGATGACGATGAACCATTTCTGAAGCGACTCGCAAAAGCCATGGAGAAGCGAGGGTTTTCTGTTGAGCAAGCCGGATCTGTTGCAGCAGGCCGCGCCATCGCAACCGCACGGCCCCCTGCTTACGCAGTGGTTGATTTGCGGCTTGAAGATGGCAATGGGTTGGATGTGGTTGAAGTAATACGCGCGAAGCGTCCAGATAGTCGAGTTGTGGTGTTGACTGGCTATGGGGCGATTACGACAGCGGTTGCGGCAGTTAAGATTGGTGCCACTGACTATCTTTCCAAACCGGCGGATGCCACTGACATCACCAACGCCCTTTTGGCTAGTGGAAATGAATTGCCACCGCCACCAGAAAACCCAATGTCTGCGGACCGGGTGCGCTGGGAGCATATTCAAAGGGTGTTTGAGCTTTGCGACCGCAACGTCAGCGAAACCGCGCGCCGCTTGAGCATGCACCGCCGGACACTTCAGCGCATCTTAGCCAAGCGCAGCCCGCGCTAGGCTAAAGATCAAAGCGCTTTTGAATGCGGTCAACTTTGCGGCCGTCAGCCAATGGCTTATTGGGCAGGTGGCTGTAATCCACAAATCCGAGTTTGGCGTAATAACGAAGCCCTGAAATATTATCGGCCCGGATTGTGGCATCGATAAAGTCTAAACCTACAGATGTGGCCTGAGGCTTAGTGTGTTCAAACAGCGCTTGGCCCAGACCCAACCCCTGTGCGTCTGCTTCAACAAAACTGGCTATAGACCCCCAGCGCCCAGCAGGGCTTTGTGTAGCAGAGGGCTTGACAAAACTGAGGCTTTGAAACCCCAATATTTTTTGGTCAAAAACTGCAACGCAGCAAGACAGCCCCGAGGGCGTGGCAATGACATCCCTGAACATGCGCGTGCTATCGAGTGGCCAGCTACGGGCTGTTGAGTTGCCTTCCTCGATTAGTGGATTGATGACTTGGCACATGGCCTCAGCATCTTCTTGCACCGCGGGCCTTACGATGACCTTCATTATAAACCTCCCAACAACACTGCGTGCCGACTTGTGAAGTCCTGTCTGACCTCGATGGGTGGCCGTAGGTGCAAGCTTAGACCTTGGATAATTGCCGCATCAACTTTATTAAATAGCTTATCCGCCTCTACCTTTGAAAACCCCGCCAGCTGCGTCGCCTCAAGCCATGCGCTCACCTTGTCTGCCTTTTTAATTTGCTTTTTCAGGGCCAAAGGCGTCATTGCGGGCAGGCCAAAGCGGATATGAATCGCGGCGGCAAGGCGCCTGTCCAACTCTTCGTACCCTGGGCCAACGGATGATTTCACAGGTGAAATCATATCTCCAATCACATATTCTGGGGCATCGTGCAGCAAAGCGGTTAATCTTTGACTAGGTGTTGCGTTCGGCATAAGACGTAGAAAAATTTGCTCAACTAGTAGTGAGTGCTCAGCAACTGAATAGGCAAAATTACCTATGGTTTGACCATTCCACCTGGCGACAAACGCTAAACCATGTGCGATATCTTCAATTTCTATATCCATTGGGGTTGGGTCCAGGAGGTCTAATCTGCGACCAGAGAGCATACGTTGCCAAGCGCGGGGCTGTTTCATTTTTGCTTGCCTTTTTATTTGTTATAATAGTGTAATCAATAGGCTATTGTCGAGCAATCTTGTGGGTGTTATGGCCCTAGATATTCTATATAAATTAAATGTTGTGAGGAACGTTAATTGGCAAGTGACTATATTGTAAAAGACATTTCTTTGGCTGGTTTTGGCCGTAAAGAATTGGATATTGCGGAAACTGAAATGCCGGGCCTGATGGCTTGTCGTGCCGAATTTTGCGAAAGCAAACCGCTTAAGGGCGCGCGCATTGTGGGCTCTTTGCACATGACAATTCAAACCGCAGTGTTGATCGAAACTCTTGTAGAGCTGGGCGCGGATGTGCGCTGGGCTTCTTGCAACATTTTCTCAACACAAGACCATGCGGCAGCCGCGATTGCAGCGGGCGGCACGCCAGTTTTCGCGATCAAAGGTCAGAACCTAACTGAGCATTGGGATTACCTCGACCGTTCCTTCATGTTCCCGGAAGGCGCGAATATGATCCTCGACGATGGTGGCGACGCCACGCTGTATGTGCTTTTGGGCGCGCGCGTTGAAGAAGGCGAAACGGACCTGATCGAAGTTCCGACCTCCGAAGAAGAAGAGGCAGTGTTCGCGCAGATCAAAAAACGTATGGCCGAAACTCCTGGCTTCTTTGTCAAAACCCGTGCGGCGATCCAAGGTGTTTCTGAAGAAACAACTACTGGCGTTCACCGCCTGTATGAATTGGTCAAACAAGGTCAATTGCCCTTCCCCGCGATCAACGTGAACGACTCTGTCACCAAGTCGAAATTCGACAACAAATATGGCTGCAAAGAATCTCTGGTCGACGGTATCCGCCGCGCCACTGATACGATGATGGCTGGGAAAGTTGCTGTTGTTTTGGGCTATGGTGATGTGGGCAAAGGCTCCGCCGCCTCACTTAAAGGTGCAGGCGCCCGTGTGAAGGTGACGGAGGTTGATCCTATCTGCGCTTTGCAAGCGGCTATGGATGGCTTTGAGGTTGTTTTGATCGAAGATGTTTTGTCCAGCGCCGATATTTTCATCACCACGACCGGCAATAAAGACGTGATCCGCATCGAACATATGCGTGAGATGAAAGACATGGCGATTGTTGGCAACATTGGTCACTTTGACAATGAAATCCAAGTGGCAAGTCTGAAAAACCACAAATGGACGAACATTAAAGAGCAAGTTGACATGATTGAAATGCCGAACGGCAATCGTTTGATCCTGCTGTCTGAAGGCCGTTTGCTGAACCTTGGCAATGCGACAGGTCATCCATCATTCGTGATGTCAGCCTCGTTCACCAACCAAGTTTTGGCGCAGATCGAGCTGTGGACCAAAGGTGATGATTACAACAATGATGTGTATATCTTGCCCAAGCATCTCGACGAAAAGGTGGCGCGTTTGCATCTGGATCGCATCGGCGTGAAGCTGTCCAAGTTGAATAAAGAGCAGGCCGATTATATCGGCGTTGGCACTGATGGCCCGTTCAAGCCAGAGCACTATCGCTACTAAAAATTCGGTAAAGGTCGAAACTGTGTTTGAACACTATTACACGGGCGCTGTGGGAAACCGCAGCGCTCGAATTTCTTGCGCTTAAAACATAATTTATACAGCCCGATGGTTCCAAACCCGATTGGTTATTAGCCAATTACTTTTTTCCAAATTTTTAGAGTAACATTCTCAAATAACCCAGCTTTATTGTAGGGGTCGTTCTCAGCCCAAGCTTCAGCGGTGGCCATGTCTTTTATGTCTAAAATAATGAGAGACCCACACATTTTCTCATCAGCATCCAAAAAGGGACCAGCCATTTCAACTACACCAGTTCGTTTTATATAGGCCAAATGGGCCTCACGGCTTTCCATGCGAATGTGTAAATGATCAGGCTTGTCATGAGTGATTAGAGCTATGCGCATTATGATTCCCTTCTTAGTGGCCGCGCCATTAGGGCGGCCAAAGCCTGTGAAACAGTTACCGTTCCGGCACATAAATCTGCAACGGCTTTTGTTATTGGCATATCAATATCAAGGCGCTGCATAATTGGAACCAAGGCAAGAGCAGTTGCCTTACCCTCAACGGTAATCGCCGGGTCAAAAGCTTTGCCCTGGCCCAATGCTTGCCCGTAGCGATAGTTGCGAGATTTTTCGGAGGTACATGTCAGGCACAAATCACCAAATCCAGAAAGACCAGCCAATGTTTCGGGGCGAGCACCAAGTTGCATGGCGTACCGCATAATTTCGGCCTGGCCACGGGTAATCAATGCCGCGCGTGCGCTTTCACCTAAGCCAGCTCCAATTGTGGCGCCACAAGCAATTGCAATTACATTTTTCAGGGCGGCCCCAAGTTCTGCCCCGATGGGATCGTGTGATACATACAGGCGCAGTGTGTCGTTTGAGAGTTGGGCCTGCCAGTTACTAACTGCCTGGCTATCTTCCGAGGCAAGGGTGAGTGCTGTTGGTAAACCGCGCGCGATATCAGCTGCGAAGCTTGGACCCGTGAGCAACCCAATGGGCCCGTTGGGGTAGCTGGCTTTTAAAACAGAATAGCCACCTTGCCCAGTTGTTAAATCCAGACCCTTGCTACACCCAATCAAAGGCCGCCCTTCAAAATACCCGACAAGGCTTTGTAATATGGTGAGGGTGGGTTGCAAGGGGACCACGCTCAAGATAAAATCAGTGCCCTGAATGGCGGTCTGAGCGTCGGATGTTATCTTAATCTTCGCCCCCAAAATAGGCCCAGGCAGCTTGAAATTTTTACGCGTAGTCTCAACCTTAGTCATTTCCTCCGCATTGCGGCCCCAGAGACGAATATCGTGGGTTTCAGATAAAGCAATCGCCAAAGCGGTTCCAAAGGCTCCAGCGCCAAGGATGCACACAGTCATGCATGCACTCCGTTTGTTATGCAGCTCTTGACCATTGATCCACTCCTGTTGCGCAAATATACACTAAAGCTTAACATCCTTGTTGTTTATCCTCAATCCTATGGTGGCCCCTTGTCCTATATATTGCTCACACGGCCTCGTGACCAAGCCCTTAGTTTTTCTGAAAGATTAGTAAAGCTTGGCGTGTTACCGAAAAACATATTGATTGATCCAATTCTGAAGATAGAGGGCGTTGAGGCCTGTTATAACTTCACATCGGTGAGGGGGCTTTTGATCACTTCGGCAAATGCGGTAGCACATTTACCTGCTGATTTGATTGGCTCAAACCTACCAACATTTTGTGTGGGTAAGGCCACCACCCGTGCGGCATTCAAGCTAGGGCTTATGGCGCAGCATGTGGCTGAAACGGCGCAGGGTCTTTGTAATGTTTTGAGTGCCCAAGACCCAAAGGGGCCCCTTTTGCATTTGCGAGGGGCGCATACCTCACTGGATTTTGAAGTGCATTTTTGGGATACTCGCTTAAATGTACAAAACCTGATTATTTACCAGCAAATTGAGCAGGAATTGGGGTTTGAAATCTATAACCTGCTGCGAGGCACGGTTCCGGTTGTTCTACCGATATTTTCCCCCAGAAGTGCGCAGCTTTTATGTGCATTAGATCTAAATTGGTCTCTGCACACTTCTGTGGTTATCAGCGAGGCGGTGGCCGACCCATGCCGGGCCGCCGGGTTTGGCAAAGTTATTGTTTCCCCTGAGCCGACTGCTGGCTCTATGCTCAGTGCAATAATCCAACTCTTGATTGCGAAGGCTGGTTGAGAGATTTTACTTGCATAGATAAGTCTTAAGACTATGGCATAAAGCAAAAAGGCAGAGATTGTGGTAAATAAAAAACCCATCGACCGTAAAAAACCCCTGAAACGCAGTGTTAAAGCGGCGCGCAATCCTGGGATTGAGGCTACGGTTGCGCCGACTGGGCCTCTTGCTGGCCTCTCGCAAAAAACTGTGGGCGCCTGGCAAATACCAAGCCTATTTTCGTTTCTTTCTGGTGGGCTTCTGGCGGGCGGCCTTGGTTTTTTTGCAGCCATTCTTTTTGGGCATTTTGACTCCAGTGATCCTTTGGCGCCGCTTTTGAATGCACAAAGTGAACTATATGAGAAACTTGAGATCCAGGCGGCGCAGATAGAGACTATCAAAGCGCGACCTGTTTCGGTGGACCTATCAGGCACACTTGCAGCACTCGACGTCTCGGTAGCACGGCTTAAGGTGGATATAAAGGCGCTTTGGGCAGCCCAGGCCGAGCAAGCCAAGGCATTGTCCCTGCGGATCAATGTGCTTGAAAAGCTGCCCCTGACGCAGGGCGTTTCTTCAGTGGCGATAGCGGCCTATGAACGTGAATTGGCTCAATTGCGCGCTGAAGTTGGTCGGATGGCCAGTTATGCCGCCACTAAGATTGAGCAAGCCAAAGCTATGGCTGAAGTGCTTGAAGTTACAAATGTAAAGCTGTCTAGTAACGGCCCTGCAACTGGTGCGCTTAACAATATTTGGATGGCTGTGGAAAGTGGTGAGAGTTTTGAAGACCCTCTGGCTGATCTGACTGCTGCGACTGACCTTGATGTTCCACTAAGTCTTGTTGAAAATGCGCCGATGGGTGTTGTGAGCTTGATTGTTTTGCAACGCCAGTTTCCAGTGGCTGCTCGAGCCGCACTAAAATTGGCACGACAAGAAAACGGGCCACAAGAAGGCGAAAGCAGAATTTTAGCCTTTCTTAAAACCCAGCTGGGCGTTCGGTCTTTAAAAGCTAAAGATGGCGCTTCTGCCGACGCCATTTTATCCCGCGCGCTGGCGGCGGTCGCCCGGGGTAATCTTGAACTTGCGCTGTCGGAGGTTGCAGGGCTTCCCGCTTCTAGCAAGGCTCCGCTGCAAGTCTGGTCTAAAGCCGCTGGCCGCCGGCTTAGGGTTTTAACCGCACTGCAAAAGCTTTCTAACGCGTTGATGGGTAATTGAGGAATATATGATGCTTTGGTCCCTGATCAAAATCTTAAGTTTTGTAGTATTGGTGACAGCGATCACGTTTGGTACCGGGATGCTGATGGAGGCGCAGGGGGGTGTCACAGTTCAGTATGCAGGATTTGAGTTGTCCTTTGGCGCGGTTCAGGCTGTGATATTGATTCTTGTGCTAATTGGTATTCTTTGGTTTCTCTCAAAGGTCATTGGAGTGTTTTTTGCCTTGCTTCGCTTTATCAACGGGGATGAAACGGCCCTCTCTAGGTATTTTGATCGCAATCGTGAACGCCGAGGTTTTGAGGCTTTGTCTAGTGGCCTCATGGCTTTAGCAAGCGGAGATGGTCGCGAGGCAATGGCAAAAGCCAAGAAGGCGGACAGGCTGCTTAACCGGCCAGATTTGACCAATTTGATTGTAGCACAAGCAGCTGTGGCGGATGGGGATGATGCCATCGCCAAGTCGACATTTAAAAAACTGTTACAAGATCCTAAAACGCGCTTTGTGGGGGTTTATGGCCTGTTGCAACAGAATCTTCAGGCGGGAGAGACAGGTGTCGCTTTGAAGCTTGCTGAGCATGCGTTTGCTTTAAAGCCAAAGCACATTGAGACCCAAGACTCCTTGCTTAAACTACAGGCCGGCGAAGAAGATTGGCAGGGCGTTCGGACAACTTTAGATGCCAAGCTGAAACATGGTGCCCTCCCGCGGGATGTTCACAAGCGCCGCAATGGAGTGTTTGCGCTTTCCCAAGCTCGGGAATTGCGGGCGGCCGGCAAGATCAAAGAAGCGCGCAAGCTAGCGGCTGAGGCCAACCGGCTCTCGCCCGCTTTGGTTCCAGCAGCTCTTTTGGTAGCCCATGGGCATTTTGAGCAGGGTAAAATAAAGCTGGCCACTCGGACCCTTTGCGCTGCCTGGTTGCTCGAACCACACCCAGAGCTGGCTGCTGGGCTTGCTGCGATTGTGCCTGATGAAAACCCCGCAGAACGCTTGAAAAGATTTATGATAATTACCAAGATTAAACCGACACACCCGGAAACCAAAATGTTATTGGCTGAGTTAAATATTGCTGTCGGTAAATATAAGGCCGCACGCTTAGCGATTGGGGGTCTTGCTCAATCAGACCCAACGATGCGCTCTCTTACAATTATGGCTGCGATAGAACGTGGTGACGGCGCGGATGACCAATCGGTGCGCCAACTTTTGATACAGGCCATTTCAGCGCAGCGTGATCCGCAATGGATTTGTGATAATTGTGGTGATGTTCATCAAAGCTGGGAACCTCTCTGCCTGAACTGCCAGGCGATCGACACCATTGGGTGGAAGCGGCCACCGCAGTCTGATGCCGTTAGCCCCCAGATATTACCACTTATAGTGGGGCACCTGTTACCATCAGATCAGAGTATTCCAATTGTGGTGCTGGAGGCAGAAATCGAGGTGTTGGATGAATCGGGCCCAACTGATGTTGACACAAAAACTTAGGTGATAGGGTCGCTGCAGTAGAGGCGGTGGAGAACCTCCAGTACACACGCGACTTTTTCACCCTTTAGGGTGTAAAAGATTGTCTGCTTGGAGCGTCGTGTCAGGACTAACTCTGAATCGCGTAGCTTTTTGAGGTGATGTGACATTGCTGGTTGTGAGAGGCCAGCGTCCAGCGCCAGCTGTTGCACGCTCTTTTCGCCGCCCAGCATTGTGCATAGAATTCGCAGACGTGCTGGTTGAGACAGCATTTCCATAAGCCTTGCGGCCTCAGAAATTTGATTTTCAAGCTGGTCAAAGTTAAGGTTTTTTACATCAATTATGTCCATAGCGAGCAACGGTATCTAAAATAACTTATTTTCACAAGAAATAATGAAGGGCCCAGTTTTATTAATCACTAAGTCTCTATTGTGTCTTCAAACTGTTCCCATGGTAATAATGCATTATAGAGCGAGAAGGCCAAGTTAGCGAACACTTGAAAGCCAGTTGTCTAAAAATGAAGCGTTAAACGGGTAGTGTTGCATTTAAATATATTAATTATGAAAACATGTCTTATTTTAGTGCAGCGCGTTACGTTCTGAAGGAGGCAGATTTACACCTTGTATATAAGTGATACCTTATATACAAGGGTTTGAATATATCAGGTAACCCCAGCTCTTGATGGAGAATTGTATGCAAACTGAATTCACACCACTGTTATCTCTACTAGGTGGAGGTTTGATTGGCGCATCTGCTGTTTTATTAATGGCTACGAATGGGAGAATCTCTGGCATCAGTGGTATTTTATCGCGCATATTACCGCCGAACGGGGCTAGCCAAGGTGTTTCACCGAGCCTTATATTCGTAATTGGGCTTTTAATTTCAGTACCGGTTTGGATGTTGATCAATGGCCAGGCGCCGGTCCAAACAGTCTCCAAAAACCTTCCACTTCTGGGAGTTGCAGGTGTACTTGTTGGTTTCGGATCAGTTCTTGGGAGCGGTTGCACAAGTGGCCATGGTGTTTGCGGCATCTCCAGACTATCTGGGCGTTCAATGGTTGCTACTATCACTTTTATGACCACGGCATTTATAGTTGTTTTGCTACTTCGCCACGTGATTGGAGCTTAGGGGAATGAACAATTTAATCACTCTTGTTGCTGGTTTAATGTTTGGAACTGGCCTTCTTTTGTCTGGCATGGCCAACCCTGCCAAAGTCCAAAACTTTTTAGATCTGTTTGGCACTTGGGACCCAAGTCTTGCCTTTGTTATGGGTGGTGCCATTTCCATTACGATGCCAGGTTATTGGTTGGTCACGCAACGTGCCAAACCATTTTTTAACGATGTGTTCCACATGCCAAAAAGCACGGATTTTGATTCACGCCTTATTTCAGGCGCTACAATCTTTGGTGTGGGCTGGGGCCTTGGTGGGTTTTGCCCTGGCCCCGCTGTCACCGCACTGCCACTGGCCGCAACCGGAACCATTATTTTTGTCATCATGATGCTGATTGGAATGGCTGTGGCAAAATATTTTGGCCTATGGTGTCACCGTCGCGCTTGGGACCTGGCCGGAAAAACGTCAAAAATGTAAGGATAGATTATGTCGGCTGCCACTATGAATAATGCACCACAGCCTGAAGTGACTGCATACTTTGATGCGCCAACCAACACGATCAGTTATATTGTGAGGGACCCAGCCAGCAACGCATGTGCGGTGATAGATTCCGTCATGAATATGGATTACGCAGCGGGCCGTATCACATTTGAAAGTGCTGACAGCATCATCCAGAATATAACTGACTGTGGCTTGAACCTTCAGTGGATCATTGAAACCCATGTACATGCCGACCACCTTTCTGCAGCACCTTACCTTCAAGAAAAACTTGGTGGCAAAATTGGGATCAGCAACAAGATTATAGATGTACAAAATACCTTTGGAAAAATTTTCAATGAAGGCACCAATTTTCAGCGAGACGGCTCACAGTTTGATGCGCTTTTTGAGGATGGTGACAGCTATCAGGTTGGCACATTACAGTCAAAAGTGATTGCAACCCCGGGTCACACACCAGCCTGCATGGTTCATGTCATGGGTGATGTTGCCTTTGTGGGTGATACATTGTTCATGCCAGACGGTGGTTCCGCCCGCGCGGATTTTCCTGGTGGTGATGCTGGAACATTGTTTGATTCCATTCAAAAGGTCTTGAGCCTCCCGGACGAGACACGGCTGTTCATGTGCCATGATTATGGACCAAACGGCCGTGACATTCAGTGGGAAACTACTGTGGCTGATGAGCGAGCGCACAACATTCACGTAGGCAAGGGTGCCACGCGTGACTCCTTCGTAAAACTACGTACTGAGCGTGATGCCACCCTGCCTATGCCAAAGCTGATTATTCCTGCGTTGCAAATCAATATGCGGGCGGGGGAGGTTCCCACGGATGCTGAGGGTCATCCCAGCCTAAAGGTGCCGATCAACGCTCTTTAAGGCGTTACTAACTGGATTAAAAACATCGCGCTGGGCCAAAAAGGCTCGCAAAAGGATATGCCATGTCTATGATTAAGCTCACCAACAATTTTTATGTTGGGCCACAAATTGAAATCGAGGACCTTGAAGATTTTCAAGCCGTGGGAATCAAAACCGTAATTTCCTTTCGTCCTGATGGTGAAGGGGAAAATCAAACAGATTTTGCGCATATTGCAGACGCAGCAAAAGAACTAAACGTTAAGAGGCATTACCTCCCCATTATTCCTGGTCAGGTTTCTGACGCACAGGTGGTCGATTTTGGACGAATTTTAAAAGCAAGACCGGCTCCAGTTTTTGCCTATTGCCGCAGTGGTGCCCGCGCCACCATCCTTTGGGCATTGGACCAAGCTAAGGTGGGGCGGCCGCTCAACGAAAGCATCAGGGCCACAAATATGACGGGTCATGACCTGACTGCATTGTTGCCACGGCTGTCTCAGGCCAAAAGCTAAACCTCCAATCGATCCCGAAAGCGTGCATCATGAAAAGTGCCCCCAACCTATCGCAGTATGTGCCAATTTTGAGTTGGGCAAAAACTTACAACAGACTTTCGCTGACAAATGACTTGGTGGCTGCTGTGATTGTAACAATCATGCTCATTCCGCAATCATTAGCCTATGCAATGTTAGCGGGGCTGCCACCGCAAATGGGGCTCTATGCCTCAATATTACCGATCACACTTTATGCTGTTTTTGGAACCAGCCGTGCTTTGGCCGTGGGGCCTGTTGCGGTGGTGTCGCTTCTAACCGCAGCTTCGATTTCGAAGATCGCAGCCCCTGGTAGTGAAGAATATATTTTAGCTGCCATCACCCTGGCTTTTCTGTCAGGGGTTTTCCTGCTCGGGATGGGGCTTCTGCGTTTGGGGTTCATGGCAAACTTCTTATCCCATCCAGTTATTGCTGGTTTCATTACCGCCTCAGGTATAATAATTGCTGCCAGCCAACTTAAAAACATATTTGGTATAGAGGCGCATGGTCATAATTTGAACCAATTGCTGGGCTCTATGTTTGTGAATCTTGGGGATATAAACTGGACCACTGCTACTATTGGCATTATGACGGTTATTTTTTTATTCTGGGTGCGCAAAGGGCTGTTGCCGCTGTTGCGTCGTATTGGTTTACCAAAACGAACTGCGGAGATTGTGGCGAAGACTGGCCCCGCAGTTGCGATTTTGGCGTCGACTTGTTTCGTGTGGGTGCTTGATCTGCAAAGTGTGGGTGTCAAAATAGTGGGTGCTGTGCCCCAAGGCTTGCCGCCACTTACCCTGCCGGGGTTTTCGCTGGAATTATGGACCAGCCTGCTTGGCTCTGCGGTTTTGATTTCGGTAATCGGTTTTGTGGAATCTATTTCCGTCGCCCAAACCCTGGCAGCAAAAAAGCGACAACGCATTGACCCAGATCAAGAGTTGATAGGCCTTGGCGCTGCCAATATAGGCGCTGCCTTTACCTCAGGTTTTCCTGTAACAGGCGGCTTTTCCCGTTCGGTAGTCAATTATGATGCGGGCGCGGAAACTCCAGCGGCCGGTGCCTATACTGCAATAGGTTTGATTTTTGCCTCCCTATTTCTCACACCCCTTATATTTTTCTTGCCCAAAGCCACCCTAGCGGCAACTATCATTGTGGCGGTACTGTCCCTAGTAGACCTCTCGATCTTGGGAAAAGCATGGCGCTATTCTAAAGCGGATTTCACCGCTGTTGCTTCTACCATGGGCGTTACGCTGTTGGTTGGAGTAGAGGTTGGAGTGATCACGGGCGTATTGGTATCAATTTTGATTCACCTTTTTAAAACATCTCGTCCACATATTGCTATTGTGGGTCAAGTGCCGAACTCTGAGCACTTCAGGAATGTCTTGCGACATGACGTCATCATTCATCCGCACATTCTGATAATTCGGGTGGATGAGAGCCTTTATTTTGCTAATGCTAGGTATCTTGAAAATCACCTTTTTGAGAATGTTAGTCGGCAAACTGAATTACGACATGTTATTTTAATGTGCTCAGCTATTAATGCGATTGATATGAGCGCCCTGGGATCACTGGGTGCCATCAACGACAGGCTTTGTGACATGGGTGTTCAGCTTCACCTGTCTGAGATTAAGGGCCCAGTCATGGACAAGTTGAAGGGTACGGAGTTTCTCAAGCACCTCACTGGAGAGGTGTTTTTAAGTCAAAAAATTGCAGTAGATTTGTTAAATGCCTAACAATCAACGTATCGCCCAAGGTATTGGACAAGTGGCAGCGACTGGGATTACTTGACCGTCTAGGAGACATAAGGCAGTGATGGATCTATAGATCCATAGGTGACCACCATGAAAGCCAAACCAAATTTTTCAGGGCCTGAATTATGCAGGCTTGAAGCGCATACAGTTGTTTCGATGTTGAAGGCAGGGGATGTTTCCAGTGCAGAACTTATAGATGCTGCGACGCTGCGGATTGCCAAAACAGGTCCACTTATCAACGCCACCCCAACACTTTGCAAGGTGCGTGCGTTGGGGGCGACCTTAAGCCTTGACGAAAATGGCCACGCTGGTTGGTTAGCGGGTTTGCCGATTTCGATCAAAGATTTGAATACTGTGGCTGGAGTGCGCACAACATTCGGTACGAAAGGGTTCGCTGACTTTATTCCAGAGGAGAGCGACCCACTTGTTGAGCGTTTGGAGGCGCGTGGTGGTGTCATTTTAGGCAAAACTAACACGCCAGAATTTGGCGCTGGTGGCAACACGTTTAACGATGTTTTTGGTCCAACACTGAATCCTTGGAATAACAATTTAAACCCTGGTGGTTCATCAGGTGGTGCTGCGGCGTCTCTCGCCGCAGGTGAGATTTGGCTTAGTCATGGCTCGGACCATGGTGGTAGTTTGCGCACGCCAGCAGCTTATTGTGGTATTGTTGGACTGCGCCCCAGCCCAGGAACTGCAGGTGGTTCTGGCAAGGATAATGCGTTTATGATTGAAAGTGTACAGGGCCCAATGGCTAGATCGGTTACTGATTGTGCACTATTTTTGGATGCAATGTCGGGCTTTGACCCTAGAATTCCTATTTCATACCCTGGCGCAAGCACATCGTATCAAGAGGCCGTACTTAGTGCAGATGGCAGGGTAAACATTGCTTTTGCGCCTGACTTAGGTGGCTTTGGTCAAGTGGATAAAGAAATGGACACTCACTTGCAGGCTGTTTTGATACAGTTGCAAAAAAATGGGGCTAATGTGGATGAGGCTTGCGTAGATCTTTCAGCTTTGGAGCATACCTATCACAGCTTGAGGGGGCTCATGTGGGCCACTGCTGCACGGCGTTTGCCACAGGAAATTCAGCGGCACTTCAAACCAACCCTAGCGCAAAATACAGCCTTTGGACAGGCGTTGACTATTGATAATATTGTAGATGCAAACCTGAACCGTTCTCAAATTTTCAATAGTATGCTCCAGCTTTTTGAGCGCTTTGATGTGCTTGCTTGCCCTACCGTAGGCTGTATGCCGCATTCAACGTCAGAGGAATGGGTGCGTAATGTTGGTGGTGTAGAGCTTTTGGGTTACATGGATTGGCTGCGCTTCGCGTTTTTGGCTACAGTCACTGGTCTACCGGCAATCTCTGTGCCAGTCGGGTTGGGCCCACGGGGTTTACCGGTAGGGCTCCAGCTAATTGGAAAGCCGCGGGGAGAAGCCGCACTGCTTGCCGCTGCTCGTCTTGTTGAGATTACAGTTGGTGGCCCCTTAGGACCAATTGATCCTGTGTTTTAATAAACCAATGCCAATGAGTTTTTATTGATCAGGTTTAGAACCAATTTATAGACGACAGCATGATTTAACGCAGACAAGCATCTTTAATCACGGCTCTTCATACCATCCCAAAACCCTTTAACTTTATTAAAAAAGCCTAGGCTCTCTGGGCTGTTGTTTGTTGAAAGATCCTCAAACTCCTTCAATAGCTCTTTTTGGCGAGCAGTCAGGTTTACTGGTGTTTCAACTTGTAGTTCGATGAACATATCGCCCAAAGCACCGCCCCGTATGGCAGGCATGCCTTTAGATCGTAGTCGCATTTGACGGCCAGATTGGCTGCCTGCAGGTATTTTAACCCGGCTTCGGCCACCGTCTATATTTGGCACCTCAATGTCTCCGCCCATGGCTGCCGAAGTCATGGAAACTGGAATATTGCAAAATAAATTTATGCCGTCACGTTCAAAAATTGTGTGATCATCAACTTCAATAAAGATATAGAGGTCACCTTGTGGGCCGCCACGCGCACCGGCCTCGCCTTCGCCTGACAATCGGATACGCGTGCCTGTCTCAACTCCAGGTGGAATGTTCACGGATAGCGCGCGATCTTTTTCAACGCGTCCAGCGCCTCGGCAGCTTGAGCAAGGATTCTTGATGACTTGCCCAGCGCCAGAACATGTCGGGCAGGCCCGCTCAACTGTGAAAAACCCTTGCTGCGCGCGAACTTTCCCCATGCCGGCACAGGTCCCACATGTTGCGGGTTGAGTGCCGGCAGAGGCACCAGAGCCATCGCAGGCTCCACAAGATACTGATGTCGGCACGCTTATTGTTTTGTGTTGACCTAGAAAGGCCTCTTCCAAGTTAACGCGCATGTCGTAACGCAGATCAGAACCACGACTTGCACGCTGGCGGCCACCGCCACCACCGAATAGATCATCAAACACATCAGAAAATGCACTTGAAAAATCTCCTTGGCGACCAGGTCGCCCACCGCCGTTACCACCACCCATGCCACCCTCAAAGGCTGCATGGCCATAGCGATCATAAGCGGCCTTTTTATCGTTATCTTTTAAAACCTCATATGCTTCGTTGGCCTCTTTAAAAAGGCCTTCAGACTTGGGGTTGTCAGCATTGCGATCAGGATGAAGCTCTTTAGCTTTGCGGCGATAGGCTTTTTTGATCTCATCCGCGCTGGCGCCTTTGGCGACCCCAAGTGTTTCGTAATAATCCTGTTTTGACATCTGGATTGTCTCCTTTGGAACGGAAAAACTGGCCGGCAGTATCGCTGGCCAGTTCAACTAGTTCCTGCTTGGCGTTAGCCGCGCTTGTCGCCATCCAAATCTTCGAAGTCTGCATCAAGGATATCGTCATCCATGACGGGGCCTTCATCGACATCACCATTGGCTTCTGCTTCTTGACTTGTCTTATAGATAGCTTCGCCGAGCTTCATCGCAGCCTCTGTCACGTTCTGGATGCCGGCCTTAATTTTGCCTGCATTTTCTGTTTCCAGATCGTCTCTCAAAGCTGCCATCGCCAATTCAATGGCCTCAAGCGTGGTTGGGTCCACTTTGCTGCCATGCTCTTCCATCGCCTTTTCCGTTGAGTGGATCAGGCTTTCAGCTTGGTTGTTGGCCTCAACTAATTCCTTACGGTCTTTATCAGAATCAGCATTTTCTTCAGCATCTTTCACCATTGCATCGATATCGGTCTCGCTGAGACCGCCTGACGCTTGGATCGTGATTTTCTGCTCCTTGCCAGTTCCCTTATCGGCTGCGCCAACAGCCACAATACCATTGGCATCGATGTCGAATGTCACTTCAATTTGTGGCATGCCGCGTGGAGCGGGTGGAATGCTTTCCAGATTAAATTGGCCTAAAATTTTATTGTCTGCCGCCATCTCACGTTCACCTTGAAACACACGAATTGTCACAGCGTTTTGGTTATCTTCGGCTGTTGAGAAAACTTGTGATTTCTTGGTTGGGATAGTGGTGTTGCGTTCTATCAACCGGGTGAAAACCCCACCTAAAGTTTCGATACCTAAGGATAGTGGCGTTATATCGAGTAAGACAACGTCTTTTACATCGCCTTGCAAAACACCAGCCTGAATAGCGGCGCCCATAGCCACAACTTCATCAGGGTTCACACCTTTATTTGGTTCCTTACCAAAGAATTTGGTCACCTCTTCAATAACTTTTGGCATACGGGTCATACCGCCCACCAAAACTATTTCATCAATTTCACCAGTGGACATGCCAGCATCTTTTAATGCTGCTTGGCAGGGCTTCAAAGAGGCTTTGATTAGATCAGCCACAAGGCTTTCTAGCTTTGCCCGAGTCATTTTTACAACCAAGTGCAAAGGCTGGCCTGACGATCCGTCCATTGAGATAAAGGGTTGGTTGATCTCAGTTTGGCTGGAAGAAGAAAGTTCAATTTTTGCCTTTTCAGCGGCCTCTTTCAAACGTTGCAATGCCATCTTGTCTTTGGTTAGATCGACGCCGTTCTCTTTTTTAAATTCTTCAGCCAAATAATTTACGATCCGCATGTCGAAGTCTTCACCGCCAAGGAATGTATCGCCATTGGTGGATTTTACTTCAAACAGGCCATCGTCAATTTCCAAGATCGTAACATCGAATGTACCACCACCAAGGTCATAGACAGCAATTATTTGTGTTTCTTTTTTGTCGAGACCGTATGCCAAAGCCGCAGCTGTTGGCTCGTTGATGATCCGCAAAACTTCGAGGCCCGCAATTTTGCCAGCGTCTTTAGTTGCCTGCCGCTGCGCGTCGTTGAAATAAGCTGGAACTGTGATCACTGCCTGCGTAACTTCTTCACCAAGATAGCTTTCGGCTGTTTCTTTCATTTTTTGCAAAATAAAGGCGGAAATCTGTGACGGTGAGAATTTGTCTCCTTGTGCCTCAATCCAAGCATCGCCATTGCCACCATCAATAATAGTAAACGGCAGGTTCTTCATATCTTTTTTAAGATGTTTATCGTCAAACCTGCGACCAACCATACGTTTTACACCGAAAACTGTATTTTCTGGATTTGTAACTGCTTGGCGTTTGGCGGGCTGACCCACTAGACGTTCGCTATCGGTAAACGCAACAATCGAAGGTGTGGTTCGCGCCCCCTCGGCGTTCTCTATTACTCGAGGCTGTGACCCATCCATGATGGAAACGCAGCTATTCGTTGTTCCTAGGTCAATCCCAATGACTTTTGCCATTTTCTAGCATCCCTTCGCTCTGGCGATACCGAGGCATGTGGCCCGCGGTGCGGCGCCTTTGCCCCAATTTTAGAGTAGTTCCTATAAACTACCAGCTCATCGCGCTATATAGGTGCGGTAAACACCCCCTGCAACCATCTGGAGGCAATGAAATTTGGATTTTATGAAGTTAAATGATGGCTGTGATCCACAGCCAACGGTTACCGTAGGTGAAATATCTGTTTTTAAAGGATTTTTACCGACATCTGATCAACTTCTTCTAGTGGAGGACTTACGTCAGGTTGCGAAAAAAGCCCCAGTCTTTTCGCTGAAAACCAAATCTGGGAAACCCATGTCTGTGCGCGTTACTGCTGCAGGTGAATTTGGCTGGTTTTCGAATCATCAGGGGTACCGATATGTGAGTGAGCACCCCTCTGGCGCGACCTGGCCTGAGATTCCAGCTTCTATAATGAGTATTTGGCAGGCCATGGCAGGCCATGCGCCAAGCCCGGAGTGTTGTCTGGTTAATTATTATGGGGAGGGTGCGAGGATGGGCATGCATCAAGATCGAGATGAGGCCAATTTAAATTGGCCAGTAGTGTCTATTTCATTGGGAGACGATGCTCTGTTTCGCGTAGGTGGCCGAGAGCGTGGTGGCAAAACTTCGTCAATTTGGCTTCAGTCTGGTGATGTGGCTGTCATGGATGGTGCCGCGCGGCTTAACTACCATGGGGTTGACCGTATTAAATTTGGTAGTTCGCGATTGTTAAAAAGTGGTGGGCGCCTAAACGTAACATTGCGAGTGGTGACCTAGTGAATTGTACTGATAGCCTGTCACTGTAATGCGTAACGCTACTTGCACGCGGTAATTTTACCATAACAGCTGATATATTAGCGCTATTAATATTGCGGTTAAAGCCACTGTGATAGAGTAGTAAACCCTACAATAGGTCAGCTTTGGTGAGGCCTAAGCTGCAGCAGATGCTGGCCCTTCTTGCAAAATAGCGAGCAAGGTGCCGGCATCATCATTGTTGCGAAGTTTCATGCAAACTTCAGGATCGCGCAATGTGCGTGATACTAGCGCCAGCGCCTTGAGATGCTCTACGCCGCTTGCCAAGGGTGCAAATAATGCAAAAACTAAATCAACAGGCTGCCGGTCCACCGCATCAAATTCAATTGGGCGCTCAAGCTTAATAAAGCAGCCAACAATTTGATCTAGGCATTCAATTCTAGCGTGGGGCAGGGCGACACCGCGCCCCACACCGGTTGGACCTAAAGTTTCACGTTCAAGAAGGGCCCCTATGGCGCTCTCTGGATCAATTCCATAGTTTTGAAAAGCAAGCGCAGCCAAATCTTGGAAAAGTCGTTTTTTACTGCCAACAGACTGCGAATTACGCACTGCGTCAGCATGCAATATTTTATGTAGATCCATAGCTCATTAGTTGTATTTGGATTAAGCGGGATCAACCCACCCAATGTTGCCGTCTTCACGGCAGTATACAACGTTTACCCCATTGTGGCCTTCGTTCCTGAAGACAAGGACCGGCGCTCCGGCTAATTCCATTTGCATTACTGCCTCACCAACCGACAGAGATTGGATTTTTTGTTCCATCTCAGCCACGATTAAGGGTTGCAGTGTTTCTGGCTCAACGTCGTTCGACTCGTTTTGCGTTGCAAGAATATACGAGGATGCAAGCGAAAGTTCAACGGGTTGCGCACGTTCCCGATGATGATCCTTCAACCTGCGCTTATATCTGCGCAATTGCGTCTCCATTTTTTCTGATGCTGCATCAAAAGCGGCATAGATTTCACGGTCGTGCGCTTTGGCTTGGGCTGTGAGGCCTGTAGATAGATGCACACTAACTTCGCAGACAAATTCGTCCGAACTTCGAGAAAAAACTACTGTAGCATCTGTTGGCCGCTTTGCATATTTTTCTATTATTGTAGCCACTACAGACTTTACATGACCCTGTAGGGCCGCGCCGACATCAATTTTTTTTCCGGTGATTTTATAAAGCATTTAGTCTCCTTAAAACCAGCATCACAATACAAACTTTAAATTTGAAAGGTTATGAAGCCATCTTTACAAGCCCATACTTGGCCGGAACCCACCTAACGCAGTTTGTTTGATTTAGCTGAATAAAATGACAGCATGTAACAACTTCATCTGGCCAAATAAGAGGGCCCTCTGTCAACTTAAAATTAAAGTTACCCTAAGTGGAAATTTTCACCCAAATAGACACGTTTTACGTTTTCATCTTCAACAATTTCTTTGGTGGTACCGCTCATCAAAACTCTACCATCATGAAGTATATAGGCGCGATCTACAATTTCTAGGGTTTCCCGTACGTTGTGGTCTGTGATCAACACACCAAGCCCACGTTTCTTGAGAGCGGATACCAATGTTCTAATTTCGCCAACAGCAATTGGATCGACGCCAGCAAAGGGTTCATCGAGTAAAAGGTATTTTGGATTAGCTGCCAAACAGCGAGCAATTTCTACGCGTCGCCTTTCCCCACCAGAAAGCGCAAGCGCTGGAGTGCGCCGAAGGAGATCAATTGAGAATTCATTCAGCAATTCTTCAAGGCGTTCATAGCGGCGTTTGCGGTCAGGCTCGCTTAACTCAAGCACCGCAAGAATATTATTTTCGACTGTCATGCCACGAAAAATGGATATTTCTTGTGGTAGGTAACCAATTCCAAGCCGGGCACGTCGGTACATAGGCAAACGTGTCACATCGCGCCCGTCGACACTAACTTTTCCGCTTTCTGGGGCTATTAGGCCTGCAATAGAATAAAAACATGTGGTTTTTCCGGAACCATTTGGCCCCAATAGGGCGACAACTTCGCCGCGATGCAGCTGCATACTCACGTCTCGGACCACCAACCGTTTGCTATAGCTTTTACGGAGTGAGTCTATTTTAAGGCCACCATGACCTTCGGCCACTTCTAAAGAATGCTTAGTCATTATTTTGTCTCGCTAGACAAGACTGTGCGAACTCGACCTTCAATAACCGCAGCGCCTGTTGTGAGGTTGATATTCATAGTGTCGGAGGAAATCGCGCTTTGACCCTGTGTGAGCAATACATCGCCGCTCAGTACCAAGCTGTGGCTGCTCAAATTATAGTCAGCAGATTTGGCTTCGGCAGATTCTGTTTGGGTCACTACAGTCACCCCACCGCTGGCGCTAATTTGGTCGATGCCCCCACTTTCTAAGTAGGTTACTATTACCAACTGCGCTATTATTTTTATATTTCCTTGGTCAATTACAACATTACCATCGAACCGCGCTGAGCCATCAGTCTGACTAACTGTGAGTTTGTCCGCGGTCATTTCAATCGGTTCATCTGGGTTAGAGCTGAACCCACCCACAGATAGGCTCGTCTGTGAGAGCGTTGGCAGGGCGAGACAACAAGATGAGAAAAGGATTGTAATAGTGAATATAAAGTGGCGCACAGGTTACCTCGATCAGTTTGGTTTCGGGTAGTATATCAGGCGTACACCATTTGTGAAAATGATTTGCTGATCATTGGTGATCGTTTTTACAATCATATTGCCTGCATTGATGGTGCCGAGGGCTGTTACGCTCTGAAACATAGTATCTGCCGTAGCTACACCTTGCTGAAGGTCGACTGTTAAACTGTTTGTTTTCAGCCAGAAATCCGGCATTGCAGTAAGGTAAACGTCTTTTGAGACCGTGACTTTTTGCTTGGTCGCATCTAGAGTGCCAAGACCTGCAGTAATGCGTACTGTCTTGGCGTGTTTGGATGTTAAAATAATTGAAAGGTCCGTGATATTTAAAATATCAGCATTCTGTGTATCTGATGAGGCATAGGCCGCCGACAGTGTAATCTCGGTATCATTATAAGAAACTCCAGAAAAATATGGCTTTGTAATCCGCTGCTCACGAACAATTTCAGCTATATTCAATTTGGCATAAGGGAGTGACTGGGTGACATCAACTTTACCTGAGAAAAGAAAAATTGTTGATAACATGCCTAAAGCTAAAATTGGCAGCAAGGTTTTTACCCAAACTACAAAAGCTGAATAGCTGTCACCAAACGAAAAACGCATACCACCTCTTACCTATATTTTGGCTTATGAATGGGCAAAAATATCAGTGTCTGGCCAACCGGCCAAATCTAGCTGAGCGCGCGTAGGTAGGAAGTCAAAGCATGATTTTGCTACCTCCATACGCCCCTCTCGGATCAGCATCTGGTTCAAAGATTCGCGCAGTTGGTGCAGGTACAAAACATCAGACGCTGCGTACTCAATCTGTGCCTTAGACAATCTTTTTGCACCCCAATCTGAGGACTGTTGCTGTTTCGAGATATCAATTGCTAGAAGTTCTTGCAAAAGGTTTTTCAACCCATGCCGGTCCGTATAGGTCCGGATCAAACGACTGGCAATTTTGGTACAATAAACAGGAGCGGTGAGGACTCCAAAAGCCTCAAATATTGCGGCTATATCAAACCGACCAAAGTGAAACAGTTTCAACACATTCGGATCTTCAAGCATGCGGCATAGGTTGGGGGCTGATGTTTGTCCCTTACTGATTTGCACTAGATGCGCATTGCCGTCGCCGCTAGACAGCTGCACTACGCAGAGCCGGTCGCGCTTTGGGTTTAAGCCCATGGTCTCGCAATCAATGGCAATGACTCTGCCTAGGTCCAAATTGTTTGGGAGATCGCCTTTGTAAACTTGGTTTTTCATATTTGTTCCTCTTTGAGAGCTTACCTTCTGCCTGCCTTTCTAGGGCGGCGGTGTCAATATAAGTATCTTGTAGTTGCCTGTTATGGGCGATGCATCGCTTTGATCTAGTCAGCTTGTTAAAAACTATCTATTTGCGAGACAACACGCCAAAATTTAGAATTTTAAATCGGAGTTTCAGGATGAACAATACACAAAAAACAGTTGTGAACAGCTGGAATGAATGGGACCCGCTGCGGCATGTGATCGTTGGACGGGCGGATGATTGTCATATTCCTGCTGAAGAGCCTGCGCTGGAAGCGAAAGTACCTGAAGATAGTGATATGCGGGGTCAATGGGGCCGCAGACCACAGGAAACTATTGATCGGGCCAACGAGCTGCTCGACAATTTTGCTTCTATGTTGCAAAAGCGTGGCGTGCGGGTAGACCGGCCTACTTCTATCGATCACTCGGAAGCTGTTATCACGCCTGACTTTCAAACAGAAAGCCAATTTGGGTGTATGCCGCCGCGAGATGTATTATTAACAGTTGGTTCTGAAATTTTGGAAGCGACAATGTCATATCGTTGCCGTTGGTTTGAATACTTGAACTATCGGCCGCTACTTCAGAAATATTTTGACGAAGATCCTAAGTTTCGCCATGAAGCGGCACCTAAGCCGCGCTTGACCGATGCCGATTATCATCCTGATTACCTGTCAGATAAAATTGGTGTTGAAAAACGCCTGAAATGGGCCGCAGAAAAATTCTTCGTGACGACCGAGGAAGAGCCCCTGTTTGACGCAGCGGATGTCTTGCGGTTTGGTCGTGATTTGGTAGTTCAGCACGGGTTCACCACAAATATGAGGGGTATCGAATGGTTACGTCGGCATTTTCCTGATCACCGGGTGCACGCGGTGAACTTCCCTGGTGACCCATACCCGATCCATATTGATGCTACCTTTACACCCTTACGACCCGGACTAATTTTGAATAATCCGCAAAGACGTTTGCCAGACGAGCAGCGTGAAATGTTTACGAGAAATGATTGGGAAATTGTGGACTCAGCGCAGCCCGCGCACAACGCGCCACCACCTTTATGCTATTCATCCACGTGGCTAAGTATGAATGTATTAGTTTTGGATCCGAAAACGGTTTGTGTTGAAAAATCGGAAATCTATCAGGCTGAGCAAATGGACAAATTAGGCATGGAGGTTGTCGAAATCGATTTGCGCGATGCCTATGCTTTTGGTGGTGGTCTGCATTGCTGCACCGCAGACGTCTACCGTGAGGGCACCTGCGAAGATTACTTCCCAAATCAATAGACTTTTCTCGGGCCGCGCTGGCCGTGGCCCGAGATTTTCTAGAATAAGACGGCCCTTGTGACCTTCACCGTAGCCAGCACCCGGGTTTTGGCCAGTAGCTTGATAGTCACTTCCAGATATTTTATGTGGTGAAATTATATGGCACGTCCAGTAGATTATAAAGTATCATGTTTATCGAAATTATAGATCACAAGGGCTAATGTACTGGTTAATTTACTACCTCGAGACTCCACGTGGTTTTCAAAAAATACTCCGCTTTAGGGGGTAGTCCGAAACAAGTGTTCGTAAAATAATACTAGTGTTTGAGTCTTGCCTAAAATAGACAAGGCTAAACCTAGCAGGATCCCTATATATGTGTAATTAAACAATAAATTTATATTTTTATTATAAAAATAATAGTTTTAACGTGGGGCACCCAATCCACGTAAAGGCCTCATTCGGGTAAGTATTTAATACGAAAGTGTGTTGCCTAGAGATTTTTTAGGGCCAGCCCTGGTTGAAAAGGGCTGCCCACCATCCGCCAAATGGTGGTGAATCTGGAGGGAACCACCTCGCTTATTATTTGTACAAATACTGCATTAACCTAATCAAATTAGAATAATTATGCTTGAAAAGTATTACCCTTTGAAGCAAATATATTTGTTAAGAGGGTTAATTTGGTCAACATTCTGTGCACAGGTTGAACCAACAGCCGTGATTTCAGGGAGGATAACATGAAATCTTTATTTAACACCGCTGCTGCTGCAGCGATTGCCGCCACAGGCGCAACCGCTGTATCCGCTCAGGACCTAACCATTGCTATCGTAAACAATGGTCACATGATCAACATGCAAAAAGTTGCAGAAGCATACACTGCGGATACTGGCGTAAACCTAAACTGGGTTTCCTTGGAAGAAGGCGTACTCCGCGAGCAGGTCACATCCGACACTGCAACTGGTGGCGGCCAGTACGACATCATCAACATCGGCATGCAAGAAGCACCAATCTGGGGCGCTGCTGGTTGGATTGAGCCTCTGAACTTTGGCGCTGACTATGATGTTGACGACATGCTGCCTGCGATGCGCAATGGCTTGTCACACGACGGTACATTGTATGCGGCACCATTTTACGGCGAATCTTCAATGGTTATGTACCGGAAAGATTTGACAGATGCTGCTGGCGTTGTTGTACGTGACAATGACACATGGGCAAACATCAAAGGCGCTGCAATGGCGATGCACGACCCAGACAATGGTGTATATGGTGCATGTTTGCGCGGTAAGCCAGGTTGGGGCGACAACATGGCGTTTGTCACAACTATGGTAAACTCTTTTGGCGGTGCTTGGTTTGATGTGGACATG
>Ga0209502_10000914_pt1 | contig 29100 bp, 26 predicted proteins | sample ArcticOcean_MG_C_10_FD_187442 | JGI IMG/M metagenome (GOLD analysis project Ga0209502, IMG submission 187442) | Marine microbial communities from western Arctic Ocean - ArcticOcean_MG_CB11_90 (SPAdes) (version 2) | ecosystem: Environmental > Aquatic > Marine > Oceanic | place: Arctic Ocean... | reverse complement strand
GATCTTTTTAATCATCCACCTAAACTTTCTAAGCTAGATTGGCTCTGTATTACATTAAAATCAATAATACCATTATGACACCTCAACAATACTGTATTGATAAGACTAATGAAAGTGGCTCAAGCTTCCTACCTGCATTTCACTTTCTAGGTAAAGAAAAAAAAATGGCATTAACTGCACTCTATGCATTTTGTCGGGAGGTTGATGACGCTGTCGATGAATGTAAGGAATATAAGGAAGGGAAAGCCAAATTGGACTGGTGGAGCTTGGAGCTTAGTCGTCTTTTTTCTGGGACTCCGCGACACCCAGTAACTAAAACATTGATTAATTATATTGATAAATTTGATTTAAATAAGGAATATTTTGATGAAATAATTGATGGTATGGAAATGGATTTAAATTTTAATCGTTATGAAAACTTCAAACAGCTTCAGCTCTATTGTTACAGAGTTGCATCTTCCGTAGGTATTCTTTCGGCTAAAATTTTTGGATTCAATGATACCAAGACATTGAAATATGCTCATGACATGGGTATTGCTTTGCAGTTAACAAATATTATTCGAGATCTAGGTGAGGATGCAAGGCGTGGAAGAATATATGCCCCTCTGGATGAGCTGAAAATTTTTGGTGTAACCGAAGCTGATGTTTTGAATCACATCGAGGGTGAAAAAATAAAAAAATTAGTAGTATTTCTATCTGAACGTGCGGAAAATTTCTATTTTTCTGCTATTAGTCACTTGCCAATTGAGGATAAAAGAAAGCAACTCCCAGGCCTTATGATGGGAAACATCTACTTTGTTTTGCTTGAAGAAATTATAAAAAATAACCCAGAGAAAATATTAAATCAAAGAACCATGTTGACGCCATTTAGAAAGATTGCAGTTGCACTCACATGCTTTATGAATTACACCTGGATAAAAAGAGAGAGAAAAGCTCCTAATCTCTTATAAGGTTTAATACCTGAGATAAGTTATCTACTGGAAAAATTTCAATATTTTTTATTTTTTGTTTTGCTAGGTTAGCCCTTGGGATAATAGCTCGCACAAAACCTAACTTTGCTGCCTCTTTTAATCGCTCCTGCCCTCTTTGAACTGGTCTTACCTCTCCAGCCAAACCTACCTCCCCAAAGATAACTGTCTTTGGATCAATCGATTGATTTTTAAATGATGAAATAACAGCACACAAAACTGCTAGATCAACAGCAGGTTCAGAAATTTTTACTCCTCCTACGGCATTGACGAAGACATCCTGATCAAAGCAAGCAATCCCTGCATGCTTGTGAAGTGCAGCTAATAATAATGCCAGTCGATTATTTTCCAACCCCACAGAGAGTCTTTTTGGAGAGCCACCATGAGCGCTATCAACTAAAGCTTGAATCTCAACTAATAAGGGCCTAGTGCCTTCTTGGGTTACTGTAATACACGACCCACTAACGCGTTCGCGATGGTGCGATAAAAATAAGGCTGATGGGTTAGTGACCTCTTTCAACCCCTTCTCAGTCATCGCAAATACGCCTAACTCATTTACTGCCCCGAAACGATTCTTAGCTGCACGAATCATTCTAAAACTTGAACTTGGATCCCCCTCAAAATAAAGGACTGTATCAACAATATGCTCTAGGACTCTTGGTCCTGCTAAGGTTCCTTCTTTGGTTACATGGCCTACCAAAATCATCGTGATGCCATACTGTTTTGCAATCCGTGTTAATTGTGCTGCACATTCTCGCACCTGCGTAACAGACCCGGGAGCTGAAGTTAGCTCCTCTGAATATATTGTTTGAATTGAATCAATAACTACTACATTGGGTTTGTGCTTCTCAATAATTGAAACTATTTTCTCTAGATTTATTTCAGAGAGAATAGAAATATCAGACACCTCTAATTCTAATCGTTTGGCTCGCATGGCTATCTGTTGTGAAGATTCTTCACCGCTGACATAAATTACATTACAAGATTCGCCCAGCTGTTGAGTGATAACAGATAATGCCTGAATGAGGATTGTTGATTTACCTATTCCAGGGTCCCCACCCAATAAAATAACCCCACCAGAAACGAATCCACCTCCCAATACTCGATCAAATTCTGAAATCCCAGTTTTGCGCTTATATACATCCTGAGTTTTAACATCATTGAGTTTCTGGAGGCTAGTTGACTGAGTCAAAGACGCATAACGCTTAGTGCCTTTAGTCTCCATTAACTCTTCTGAAAGTGTATTCCAAGAAAAACAATGAGCACACTGCCCTTGCCATTTTGTCGACTGTCCACCACATTCTGAACAATAATAAGCAATCTTGCTCTTAGCCATCTAAATACCTTAGTGGGACTCTCTTTGTTGATGAAATACTACATAGAAGTTCGTATCCAACTGTTCCTGATTTTTCGGCTACGGAGTCGACTGGGACATTTTTACCCCAGAGCTCTACGTCACTTCCAATTGATGCACTTTTTAATTTGGTAATATCTACATAAAGCATATCCATCGATACCCTTCCGACAGTTGACGTCATAACATTATTTACAGTAACTGGAGTCCCAGTTACTGCATGCCTCGGATAACCATCACCATAACCACAAGCTACAATACCTATTTTCATTGTCTTCTTGGCAAAAAAAGAAGACCCATACCCCACACTTTCTCCTATTTTTATTGATTGTATGGCTATAATTTTACTTTTCAACGTCATAACTGGAACTAAATCTAGGTCCTTGACTGAAGAACCCTCAAAAGGAGAGGCTCCATATAGCATGATACCTGGTCTAACCCATTCCAATCGACTCTCAGGGTATCGAATTAAGGCAGCAGAATTCGCGACTGAGCGTTCAAGCTGTTCACTTCTAATACTGTTAAATGCTTGCATTTGAGACGTAATTCCAACTGCCTCATCAGCGTTAGCAAAATGAGTCATCAATATAATTTTTCCAATAAATGGTGATGCAGTAATAGCCTTTAAAATATCAGGCACCTTTTCGGGCAAGAAGCCCAACCGGTTCATTCCAGTATTAACTTTAAGGTGAATGTCGATTGGTTTTTTAGGTTTTTCGTCTAAGATAAAATTTAATTGTTCTTGATTGTGAAGTGTTACACCTATATTAAGTTGCGCGGCAATTGACACCTCATACCTCTCAAAAAATCCTTCCAACATAAGAATCTCTTGATTAAATCCGAACTCTCTCAGCTCTATAGCTTCTGTTAACGTTAGAACAGAAAAGCCATCGGATTGGTTAAGACATCTCGCTACCTCAATCAGGCCATGACCGTATGCATTTGCTTTTAGCACGCTCATAACCTTACTATGAGGCGAGTAATCTTTAGCGCGTTTAAAGTTATGATTTAGTGCTTGGTAATCAATAGTGACTTGTAAAGGACGCATAAATTAAAACTCGGGCGAATAACTAGGATTTGCATAGTTTTCAAATCGAGTATATTGGCCTAAGAAAGTTAGTTTAATTTTTCCTGTAGGCCCATTTCTTTGTTTGGAAATTATAATCTCAGCTAAGCCCTTGTCGGGACTATCTTCATTGTATTGGTCGTCTCGATATATGAACAAGATTACATCTGCATCTTGTTCAATCGCACCAGATTCTCTTAAATCTGACATCATAGGCCGCTTATCTGGTCGAGATTCTAAACTCCGGTTAAGTTGAGACAAGGCAACTATAGCAACATTTAATTCCTTAGCAAGGGACTTTAATGACCTTGAAATCTCAGAAACCTCAGTCGCACGATTTTCATTTTGCCTTCCTCCCGCAGCCGACATCAATTGGATATAGTCGATTACAATTAAACCTAATTGACCTTCTTGTCGTTGAAGTCTTCTAGCACGAGCTCTAAGCTCGTATGAATTTAAAGCTCCCCCTTGATCAATAAATATAGGAGCATCATTAAGTTGACCCAATGAATCAGTAAGCTTTTCCCAATCATCGTCATCAAGATCCTGGCCACTACGTAATTTCTTAGCGTCAACCTTCCCAACCGAACCAATTAGACGGGTAGTTAATTGCTCGGAAGACATCTCCATCGAGAAAATAGCAACCGGTAATTTTTGATCAATAGCGACATTCTCAGCAATATTAAGTGCTAAGGCCGTTTTCCCCATAGAAGGTCTACCTGCAAGGACGATAAGCTCTCCCGGCTGAAGACCTGATGTCAAGTTATCTAGGTCTGTATATCCAGTAGCCACCCCTGATATATTACCTTTATTTTCCATGCGTTTTTCAACACCCTTAATAACTTTTGGTAGTAAATGTTGTATATTTTCAAAGCCAATGGCGGCTCGCATTCCATCATCTGCAATCTGAAATATTTTAGCTTCAGACTCATCTAATAACTGTTGAGCATCTCTGCCCTGCGGAGAATAAGCACTTTCAGCAATATCTGACCCTACCTGAACTAGATTACGCATAATCGATCGCTCTCTTACAATTTGAGCATAACCTCTTATGTTAGCTGCAGCAGGTGTATTTTCAGCTAATAATCCTAAATAAGCTAAGCCACCTATAGCGGCAAGCTCATCGTTTTTTTCAAGGGATTCAGCAACAGTTACAATATCAGCTGGTTGATTAGATTCAATAACCCTAATAATATGCTGATAAATAATACTATGATCATGGCGATAAAAGTCTTTTGAAGTAATCACATCAGCAACTTTATCAGTTGATTCATTATCAATTAATAGGCCACCCAATAGTGATTGCTCTGCCTCAACGGAGTGTGGGGGGAGCTTTAAAGTATCAATGTCATTATTAGCCATTTTATGATTATAACGAATAAAAAAAAGGCTGCCCTATTGGCAGCCTAAAAATATTGAAATATTTTATTAGGCGTCCTCACCGATTACTGTTACCACAATTTCTGTTGTTACATCATGATGCAATGCAATTATAATTGGGAAATCCCCAATTACTTTTAATGGCCCGTCAGGCATACGGATTTCTGCTTTCACTACCTTGAGACCAGCCTTATTAAGTGCTTCTGCAATATCAATGTTAGACACGGAGCCGAATAATTTTCCATCTACCCCAGACTTTTGAAGAATCTCTAATTTATATCCCTCTAAATCTTTCACTCTTTTATGAGCAGCAGCTAATAGTAACGCTTGTTGCTTCTCTAATTCAGCTCGCTTTGTTTCAAACTCAGCCATATTTGTTTCCGTTGCACGCTTAGCTTTTCCATGCGGTATTAAAAAATTTCTTCCATAACCATCCTTTACCCTCACAACGTCACCTAGGTTACCAAGATTTCCTACTTTTTCTAGTAATATAACTTGCATCAATATTCTCCTTAGTGCTTGTCAGTGTATGGCAGTAACGCAAGAAACCTTGCACGTTTTACTGCTGTAGTGAGCTGTCTCTGATATATTGATTTTGTTCCTGTAATTCTTGCAGGAATCAACTTACCATTTTCCGTAATAAAATCTTTTAAAAGGTCGACATCTTTGTAATCGACTTGCTTAATGCCTTCTGCAGAAAATCTACAGTAGCGCCTTCTTTTGTACATATCTCTTGCCATGATTTACTCCTAATTTTTAATTTGAGTAATATGAAAAACTAAATGACTTGATTTTTTTGATTTTTTATCAAGAAAACCGAAAAATGAGAATTTGTTTCCCACTCTCAAATCATAGTTTACTAGCTCTCCAATTACTACTGATTCAATATCAACGTTAACAATTCTTTTTAAACCTGCCTCACTTTGTTCTGATTCGTTTCTTATCTTTAAACTAAGAACTGGTATTCCCGCAGGTGTAAAGCGCTTAGTATCTATATAAACAATTTCACCAAAAAGTGAATATTCATTCAAGGGCTATACTTCGTCCTTTTCAGGATCAGCTTTTGTTTCAGCTTTTGTTTCAGCTTTTGTTTCAGCTTTTGTTTCAGCTTTTGTTTCAGCTTTTGTTTCAGCTTTTGTTTCAGCTTTTGTTTCAGCTTTTGTTTCAGCTTTTGTTTCAGCTTTAGGTGCAACCTTCTCATCGCCCACTAATGACTTAGACTTTTCTTCTTTCATCATAGGTGATTGTGCTGTAATTGCAGTTTTGGTAGCAAAAACTAGATGCCTAATAACTGCGTCATTGAATTTAAACCCATGTTCTAATTCGGCTAATGTTTCAATTGAACATTCTATATTCATTAAAACAAAGTGAGCTTTATGGATTTTTTTAATTGAGTATGCAAGTTGCCTCCTACCCCAATCTTCTAAACGATGAATTTTTCCCTTATTTGCGCTTATCTGCGCTTGATATTTTTCAATCATGGCCGGGACTTGTTCGCTTTGATCAGGATGAACAACAAAAACTAGTTCGTAGTGTCTCATAGACTCTCCTTATGGTTAATAGCCTCCAACATTATTGTTGTGAAGCAAGGATTAAAAGAGGTGCCATTATAATATTTTTTTTAATAAAATCAATGCCTTTATGGTTTAAATTTTGTCTTTTATATCTGCTCCATATATTTTCTCTTTTAAATATTTAACTTGATCTCTTATTTTTCCAGCATTTTCAAACTCAAGATTTCTAGCAGCTACTTGCATTGCCTTTTGAAGTTTAGAGATTTCTTTGATAATTTCTGGCTCTGAAAAATCTTCGTACTTACGATTTTCTTTTTTTTCTGCCTGAATACGCCTATGCTCATCTACATCTTCAAGCCCATCAATAATATCTTTGATACGTTTTTTTATACCCACAGGAGTAATGTTATTGTCGAGGTTAAACTGTATTTGCTTTTCTCGTCGGCGTTCTGTTTCATCAATTGCTGCCTTCATACTTCGAGTAATTCTATTCCCATAAAAAATTACCTTCCCATTTAGATTTCGTGCGGCTCTTCCGGCTGTCTGTATTAGTGAGCGCTCAGACCTTAAAAAGCCCTCTTTATCAGCATCTAAGACTGCGACAAGTGACACTTCAGGAATATCGAGCCCTTCGCGCAAAAGATTAATACCAACAACTACATCAAACTTACCCAACCTAAGGTCACGGATAATCTCGACACGCTCAACCGTATCAATATCAGAGTGAAGATAGCGAACTTTAATGCCATTTTCTGTTAAGTAATCTGTTAAGTCCTCTGACATTCTTTTAGTTAGGGTTGTAACTAAAACCCTCTCCTCAACTTCAACTCTCTTCTTAATTTCTCCAAGTAAATCATCGACCTGAGAATCGGCTGGCTTTACATAAATTTTTGGATCGATTAATCCAGTAGGTCGTGCAACTTGCTCTACTATGATCTGCGCATGAGTTGCCTCATAATCTGCCGGAGTTGCTGATACAAAAATACATTGAGGTAGTATTTTCTCAAACTCCTCAAATCGTAAAGGACGATTATCATGGGCCGAAGGCAATCGAAAGCCATAGTTAACAAGATTTTCTTTTCTAGCTCGGTCACCTTTTGACATACCACCAATTTGAGGGATTGTTACATGACTTTCATCAATAACCATAATTGAATTCTTAGGAAGGTAATCTAATAATGTGGGGGCTGGCTCACCTGCTTGCCTTCCTGATAAATGCCGAGAATAATTCTCGATACCCTTACAAAAACCAATCTCATTGAGCATTTCAAGATCGAATTTTGTTCTCTGCTCAATCCGTTGCGCTTCTACAAGTTTATTTTCAGCGACATATTCCTTTACCCTCTGATTCAATTCAACTTTTATTCGTTCAATCGCTCTTATTGTTGTCTCTCTTGGTGTAACGTAGTGGCTAGATGGGTATACTGTGAAAAGCTTAATCTTGTCGAAGACCTGTCCAGTAAGTGGGTCGAATGAAGTTATAGATTCAATAACATCATCGAATAAGGAAACTCTAATGCCAGTTTCTGAGTTTTCAGCTGGGAAAATGTCAATAACATCACCCCTAACTCTGAAACATCCTCGCGAAAAATCAAAATCATTACGTTCATATTGCATAGACACCAAACGTAAAATGATATTTCGCTGGAGTAGCTTTTCCCCAGTCTCTAAATAAAGAACCATACCCTGATAATCAACTGGGTCACCAATACCATAAATTGCCGATACAGTAGCTACAATTATAGAGTCATTTCTCTCTAATAAAGCTTTAGTAGCTGATAATCTCATCTGCTCTATATGCTCATTAATACTTGAGTCTTTCTCAATAAAAACATCTCTACCAGGAACATAAGCTTCGGGCTGATAATAATCATAATAAGACACAAAATATTCAACCGAATTATTTGGGAAAAACTCTCTAAATTCCGAATATAACTGAGCAGCTAATGTTTTATTAGGGGCCATAACAATTGCAGGGCGACCTGTTTTCGCAATAACATTTGCTATGGTATAAGTTTTTCCTGATCCTGTTACACCCAATAATGTCTGAAACTTTTCCCCCTGATTGATGCCCTCGGTTAGACGTTCAATTGCATTCGGTTGATCGCCTGCAGGCTCAAATGGTTTAAATAATGTAAATGGACTGTTTGGAAATTTTTGATTCAATGGATATTAGCCTAAAAAAATACGTAATTTTAACAGGTTGAGAACTTTAATTGTTATGATAAGTCTAGAAATTACACCAATATTAAAAGATTAGTTATTTATGAAATATACAAAAATTCTCCTATTGTTACTCATAACATTTTCAACCGTGAGCTTTGCGTACGATCAAAAAAAACTTATGCATGCATGGACTTCAGTAGTAATGGTTAGAGGCTATACCGACTCTGGAGCATTAGCATATGGATCAGGAGTGATTGTCGGAAAAAATGAAATTATTACCAACTGTCATGTTTTGAGAAATACAAAGCAACCTTGGGCCTCCCAAGGAGACACTAGTTATTCTATTACAGAAGTTAGGGCTGATCGCTGGCAAGATTTGTGTCTACTTACAGTTTTTAATATGAATAGAATTCCTGTTCCAATTGGTGATAGTAAAAATTTAGTTAAGGGTCAGGAGTTAGCTAGTATAGGTCATTCACATGGTGCACCAGTTCCATTAACTACAGGTGGCTATGTTATATCTACCTACGAATCAAATGGTGGACGAATTATTCGAAGTAGCGCTAAATTTCGGATGGGGGCCAGTGGTAGTGGTTTATTTGATATGGAGGGAAATTTAGTGGGAATTAATACTTTTAAAACTACTGGATATGGCGCGTATTTCTCAATGCCTGCTGAATGGATACATCGCATAAGAACATTGCCAGCAGAAGTAAAATTTCCTATTAATGGAAAGGCATTGTGGGAAGAAGCAGAAGAGACAAAGCCCTACTTTCTTAAGATTGCAATTCCAAAACTCAAAGAAGACTGGAAAACTCTAAAGGGCATCACAGATGAATGGATAAAAACAGAAAAAAATAATACGGAAGCCTGGTACGAAAATGGGTTAGTAAATGAAAAGCTAAATCATATGGACATTGCCAAGATGTCTTATGAAAAAGCTATTTTGATTGACCCAAAAAATACAGATGCATTATTTAAAATAGCAATTATTATGAACCGTGAGGGTAGCTTATCAGAAGTTGAAAACATAAAGTTAAAGCTAATAAATCTTCACCCAGCCAAAGCTGATGAACTTGATGAAATAATCGCATGCAAAAAAGATTGTTAAAAGTTTATTTGTGTATTGCATTTTTTTAAGTAAAATCTAAAATTAATTAAACTTAATTTTTGGAACAACCCTTGGCAAAAATCGCACTATCTTCTTGTGTTAACAGAATTGAAGAGTCCCCAACCCTTGCAATTACAGCCAAGGCTTTAAAACTAAAATCTGAAGGCAAAGACATTATTGGTCTTGCTGCTGGGGAACCAGATTTTGATACCCCCGACTTTATAAAAGAAGCAGCAATTGCCGCAATTAAATCTGGGTTTACAAAATATACTGCAGTATCAGGAATGCCCACCCTTAAGTCAGCTATAGTTGAAAAATTTAAAAATGAGAATGGTTTAGATTTTAGGACAGATGAGATTATTGTTGGTGTAGGTGGAAAGCAATGTATCTTTAATTTATGTTTGGCTCTGCTTGAACCAGATGACGAGGTAATAATTCCAGCGCCTTACTGGGTCTCTTACACAGATATCGTACAATTGACAGGTGCAAGGCCAGTCATTGTCCAATGTGGAATTGAACAATCATTTAAGATGACGCCAAAACAATTATCGTCTGCTATTTCAAATAATACTAAACTCATCTTCCTCAACTCACCATCAAATCCAACTGGTGCTGTTTATAGTAAAGCTGAATTACGCGAACTTGCAGATATTCTATTAAATCATCCACACGTATTTATTGGAACGGATGATATCTATGAACATATAAGTCTTGATGAGACCCCCTTCAATAACATTTTAATGGTTGAGCCAAAATTAAAGAGTCAAGTTATCGTTCTTAACGGTGTATCAAAAGCTTATTCGATGACAGGATGGCGCATTGGTTATGCAGCTGGCCCCAGAGATATTATTAAGGCTATGTGTAAATTGCAATCACAATCAACATCAAACCCGACATCAATATCGCAGGTTGCTGCTGAAGCTGCCTTACGAGGAAATCAGGATTGCATTAAACCAATGATAAAAGCATTTAAAGAAAGGCATGAATTTGTATTAAGAGCTTTAAATGAGATTGAAGGAATAAAATGTATTCGTGCTAGTGGTTCTTTTTATGCGTTTGCGGATGCAAGAAGCGCTATTGAAATCTTATTTTCTAAAAACAAAATTTCAACTGCTAATGATTTAGCTTTTTCAGAATTCCTTTTGGACAGCACCGGAGTTGCTATTGTCCCAGGTTCGGCATTTGGTTCCGAGGGTCATTTTAGAATATCATTTGCGACGTCGATGGAAAACCTTGTTGAAGCATTAAAGAGAATTAAAAATGCTATTGAGAGTTAAAAATAGAAACATCATTAGTTGACCCAATCGAATTTTCTGCTTATCATCTCACATTCGATTATTCCCCAATAGCTCAGTTGGTAGAGCAACGGACTGTTAATCCGTGTGTCCCTGGTTCGAGCCCAGGTTGGGGAGCCACTTAGAAGATAGTGGGGTTTATTCCCCACTTTTTCATATTTCTAATTGATAAAACATCAAACTTCTTATTTAATAAAAATGTGGTCAGTAGCAACCCCATCTTGGTAGCGCTGATAAATTTTATGATAAGCGCTCTCTATATTTTGAGAAAAGAGTCTGGTGTCTAATAGTAGTGAGCTCGAAAGATTTTTTACCAGCTTAGCTTTAATTATTGAAAGCTTTTCAGGGTTAGTGGCAAGTTCAACTGCAAGAGACTCATATTCTTCAGTCGATTCAGTGATTAATTCCGGCAGCCCAACTGCATTTAAAATACTTGCTGCATGCCTGCTAGCAAAAGAGCTACCAATTAGTGTAATTAGCGGTAATTCCGATCTTAAAGCATCACTAGCAGTGGCTCCTGCATTATAAGGACTAGTATCAAGAAAAAGATCTGCATTTCGATATCTTGCTAGATAATCTGACATAGAAACCTCAGCACCAAAAATTAATCTATCAGGATTAATACCTCTAGTAGATGCTTCTTTTCGTAGATTTTCTATAACCTTTTCATTCGGAGCATACAGAAAAAGCACAGAACCCTCGACTTTACCTAAAATTCGCATCCAGCTATCAAAGGTAGCTGGTAAAATTTTATAACAATTATTGAAGCAACAGAAAACAAAGCCATCTAAAGGCAGGTCAAGATTTTCCTTTGTAAATAAATTATCTGGGAAAAATTTTTTATTATCATTAACCTGAAAAGAGGGAAGATATATAATTTTTTCAGTAAACCATTTCCTCATACCTTCAGGAATTATATGACGATCTGCCAGTAAATAATCATAATATTCCGAGCCCATGGTCCCGAGATACCCTATGTAGCTCAATTGGATAGGTGCTACTTTTCCTGCAAAAATGCCAACTCTTTGATCTCCTGAATAGCCACCTAAATCAATTGCAATATCAATTTCCATTTGTCTTCCAAGTAATACAACATCATTATTTGTCATCCTTTCAATATCTATAAATTCATCAAAAGATTTTTTTAGTCGCTCTGTAAAAAAATCGTTCGCCCCATAAGAAAAGGCATATATTTTAAATTGGCTATGATTATGTAATTCAAATAACTCTGCAGTAAGTGTAGAAACAGGGTGATTACGAAAATCACCCGAAAAATATCCAATACGAATTTTTTTATGATTTGAATATTTTTTTATTTTTGGGAATAATTTATTTATTGGAAAATTTTTCTTGTTATATAGCTCAGCGGCACTTTTATGTAGTTCAGGATTTTCAAAAAAAGCTATCGAGAAAAATGGAGTAATGACATGCTCCTGGTTTTTAATTTTTTTTGTTATGTCACTTCTTTGTTTATCAAAATTCTCCCAATTACAAGACTTCATATGAGAGTCTAGAATACTCCCTAAAAGATAAGGTGTTTCCATGCTTATAGGAAGTACAACCTCATCATCCTTAATTGACTCAACATGATTTCCTAGCTCTTTATGGGCAGCACTTCGAAGCCTTAATGCCAGAATGTTATTTGGCTCAATTGAAATTGCATGGCTAAAATTTATAATGGCTTCACTATGACACTTTAGTTCATGAAAAATTATTCCACGATTTATATGTGCACGCACAAATTTTGGTTTAATTTTAATTGCTCGGTCATAACTTTCGACTGATTCATCAATTCGTTGTAATTTTCGAAAAATGTCACCAATTTCTAAGTGTGCTTGAGCATTATCTGGATGAAGCAAAATCTCTTTTTTATATTTACTTATTTTATCTTCATCATTATCTGTCAGAATAATGTCTTCTTTAGGGTCTGCTTGTAGTTTCAAAGCTTTTTCATTGAAAATTTTTGATTCCTTATGGCGCTCAAGTTTGCTTAGTACTATAGCAATATTGTTATGGCCAAAAAAAGAATTAGGTACTAATTTGATAAATTTTTGAAAATTTTCTAGTGCTTTATTATAATCTTTTAAATCTTCTAAAAAGATTACCCCTTGGTTATTAAAAGCATTTGCATAATTTTTATCTAATTCAATGCATTTTGAGTAGCTGATAATTGCACTTCTATATTCACCAAGCTCTCGCTGAGATTTTCCTAAATTAAAATAAGCATCAGTAAAAGAAGAATTAATATCAATTGCTTGATTTAAGCTTATAACTGCTAAATCATATTTTTTTAAATTAAATAACCCTACTCCAAGTGCATTATGAGCCCAAAATTGTTTTGCATCCTGAATTAACGAGGCCTCTAGTAACCTAACTCCATCGTTATCTCGGCTAGTCTGAACATATATAATGCCTAACATAGTATTGGCGCCAGTATGAAGTGGATAAATTTTTAATATATCTTTATATATAGTTTCAGCATCCTGAAGATTAGCATTTTGCTGAAGTTGAACAGCTTGTTGAAATTTAACGGCCAACTCTGCTTGATTATTTTTTGAACTCATAAAATAATTATCTCATAAAATATAAAGATATTTTCAGGCACAAGGTAGTAGTACGTAAAATTCTAAGAAGAATTTCAGCAAGTAACTGGGTATGAAGTCATAGTATTAATTTTTAATTTTATAAAATTTGTTAAAGTATCTAAGAGCTAATTAAGTATCAATTATTTTTTTATTGCATATGAAATTAATTTAAACTTTTAATTTAATAGACATGTAAAGTCTTTTAGATATAATATTTTCAAATTATTTAATAATATAATTATGTAATACATTTTTAAGGCTTTATAGCTAATTTTCAACCTAGAGCTCTTTAATATGACGTTTAAAAATAAAATTCAATATGACATTACACTTGTAGGTGGAGGAATTATGAGTCTCACACTAGCAGTTCTTATTAACGAATTAAATCCAAAATTAAAAATTCATATTATTGAGAAGTTAGCAGCATGTGCTAAAGAAAGTACTAGCGCACTAAATAATGCCGGAACAGGTCACGCAGGTTATTGTGAGTTAAATTACACTCCGCAGAACAATGAAGGTAAAACTATGATCAAGCGTGCAATTGAAATAAATGAAATGTTTGAAGTTTCTTTACAATTTTGGGCTTATCTTGACAAAAAGTATTCTAAATTCGACTCTAAGAAATTTCTTAAAAAAACACCTCATATAAGTTTTGTTTGGGGAGAAAAAAATGTTGAGTCCTTAAGACAAAGATTTTTAGTTCTAAAAAAACAACCATTATTTAAAGAGATGGAATTCACAAAAGACTACAAAAAAATAAAAAACTGGTCTCCGTTACTAATCGAAGGTAGAGAGTCAAATGATAATATAGCTGCTACAAAAGTCGCTCATGGAACGGATGTTAATTTTGGAGAATTGACATCACAGCTACTAAAAATTCTCACTAAAAATAAAAATTTTAAACTTTCACTTAATACTAATGTAACTAAAATTAAGGCAACGAATGAACAGAAATGGATTATTAATACTACTAATAATAAGTTAAATAAAAAACTAATGCATGAAAGCTCATTAGTTTTTATTGGTGCTGGCGGAATGGCAATCAATCTTCTCCAACAAATGAAATTAAAAGAAGCTTTTGGCTATGCTGGTTACCCTGTAAGTGGGAAATGGCTTATTTCGTACAACAAATCTATAATTAAAAAACATAAAGCAAAAGTTTACAGCCACGTTCTACCAAAAGCACCTCCAATGTCAATCCCTCATCTAGATTTAAGAGTTATTGCTGGATCTGAAATGCTATTATTTGGTCCATTTGCTGGCTTTTCATTCAAATTTTTAAAATATGGATCGAGTCTTGATCTTTTTAAATCAATTAAAAAAAATAATATTAAAACATTGATATTTGTTATGTTTAAAAATTTAAGTTTATTGATATACCTTTTAAAACAAGCCTTGATGAGTAACAAGTCAAGAATCAATCAACTCAAAGGGTTTTATCCGAATGTTAAAACTAAAGACTGGACGACTTACATTGCCGGACAAAGGGTTCAAATCATTAAAAACTGTCCTATAAGTGGCCCTAAACTTGAATTTGGTACAGAAATAATATTCACAAAAAATAAAAATCTAGCTGCACTTCTTGGAGCATCACCTGGAGCCTCTGTTGCAACTTCATCTATGATTAAAATTTTAACTGAGCTCTTGAGTAATGAGGCGCCAAAGTCCAAAATACAAAAAATAATTCCATCCTATGGGTATGATCTAAATAAAGACCCGACATTACTTAAACAAATAAGAACTAAAACATATAAACAACTTGGGTTATGGTAATTCTCTTTGTCGTCTAATTTCTGAGAGAAAAATACCTGATGCTACACTGACATTAAGGCTTTCGACCTGACCCAACATCGGAATCGAGATCAAAGAATCACATAACTCCTTAGTAAGTCTTCGCATACCTTTTCCCTCAGACCCTAAAACAATAGCTATTGGTCCCTTAAGATTTGATTTAAATAAGTTGTTCTTTACTTCACCATCTGTACCAATAATAAATACCCCCTTATCCTTAAGGTAGCGAATTGTCCTTCCTAGATTAGTGACAGCAATAAAAGGAACAGATTCGGCACCACCACAGGCAACTTTCCTAACAGTGGCGTTAACGCCTACAGCATTATCTTTTGGACATACAACTGCATGAACACCCATACCATCAGCTACTCTAAAGCAGGCACCTAAATTATGAGGGTCTTCAATGCCATCAAGTATCAGAATTAATGGAGGCTCTTTTAAATCACCTTCAATAATATCTTCTATTGTCTGGTATTTTTCTTTTCGCTCGATAACAAGAGCAACTACGCCCTGATGTTTAAATTTTGTAGCCATACCATCAAGCCTATCCTTATTAGATAGATGATATTTAATACCATTTTCCTTAATAAGCTTTATGAGATCCATAACACGCCCATCATTCCTCATTTCATCAAGGTATATTTCCTTAATTGACGAAGCATCTAAACGAATGAGGCTAGTAGTAGCATGAAATCCATAGATAATTTTATTATCCTTCCTCATCTTCTTTTTTTTACTTTTTTCTTTTTTTCAGCCTTATTTTTTATTATTTTTTTTTCGCCACCCACCAATGAAAAGTCAATTTTTGAAGTTTCTAAGTCAACTCTAACTACCTTTACTTTCAATCTATCACCAAGGCGATACTGCTTACTCGTTTTTTCTCCAACCATGGCATGTTTTTGTTTATCATAAGCAAAATAATCACTGCCTAATTCAGTAACGTGCAGCAAGCCTTCGATAAAAATATCATCTAACTCCACAAATAAACCAAACCCTGTTACTCCGGCTACGGTACCCTCAAAAATTTGCCCTACTTTATCTTGCATAAAATAGCATTTTAACCAGGCCTCAACATCTCTTGTAGCATCATCTGCTTTCCTTTCAGTCCCCGAACAATGCATGGCTATCTGACTAATATTTTTTATAGTTGACCTTGCTTTACTTAACTTCTCTTTAATAGCTCGATGAACTATCAGGTCAGGGTATCGTCGGATAGGAGATGTAAAATGAGTATAAGCTTCATATGCAAGTCCAAAGTGACCTTTATTTTCATTGCTATAGACTGCCTGTTGCATAGATCTCAATAAGACCGTTTGAAGTAAATGTTCATCGGGTCTACCAGTCACTTTTTTTATCAGCTCCCCATAATCTTTTGAGGTGGGACTATCTCCGCCACTCAATGACAATCCAAATTCAAGTAAGAAACCTCTTAAATTTTCTAGTTTTTCTGGTGTAGGCGTCTCATGATTTCTAAATAATCCATCACCATCATTGTCCAATAAAAAATCTGCTGCACATACATTTGCCGACAACATGCATTCCTCAATAATTCGATGGGCTTGATTACGATAGACTGGCTTAATAAAATCAATTTTTCCTTGCTCATTAAATACAATCGTTGTTTCAGTCGAATCAAACTCAATGGCACTTCTTAGCTGTCTCTGTTTGAATAAAATATCAAAAACTTTTTGTAAATTAATAAGGTGAGGAACAACATGATCATGCTCTAATTGAAGTTCTTTATTATTTTTATTTAATATCTGATCAACGATCGTATAAGTAAGCCTAGCTTTTGAATTCATAACTGAGGAGTAAAACTCATAGGAAGTAACCTTACCTTTTTCGCTGATAACCATGTCGCATACCATACAAAGTCTATCTACATTTGGATTAAGTGAACATAGCCCATTTGATAGTGCCTCAGGCAACATTGGGATTACTCGCCGAGGAAAGTAAACAGAATTACCGCGTTCCAAAGCCTCTTCGTCTAAAGATGTCTGGGGAGATACATAAGAACTTACATCAGCAATAGCTACCACCAGGCGCCACCCATCTTTTACAGGCTCAGCATAAACAGCATCATCAAAATCTCTTGCTGTTTCACCATCAATAGTTACCAAAGGTAAGTCTCGTAAATCTTTTCGACCTTTGTGATCTGATGCAGATACAATCTTTGAGTAAGCTTCTGCCTGTTTGATAGCTTTAGTTGAAAACTCATATGGAAGATGATGTTTTCTTAATGCAATTTCTATTTCGATTCCACTATCATCATAGTTTCCAAGAATTTTTATAACCTTACCCATTGGCTTAACTCTTCTTCCAGGCTGGGTGGTAACTTCAATCTCAACAACCTGCCCCGTCTTAGCATCCATATCCTCATTGTAGGGAATTAAAAAATCTTGGTTAATACGTTTGTCTTCGGCAGCTACAATCGTTACTCCATCACCCTGAACAACACGACCAACAATAATATGATTTACTCTCTCTAATATTTCTACAATCGTGCCCTCAAGGCGACCCTTTCTATCTTGTCCTGTTACTTGAACCATAACGCGATCATTATTTAAAACTTGAGACATTTCCCTGGGAGATAAAAAAATATCATTGACTACTTTGTCATCAGGAATTAAAAAACCAAATCCATCTGGGTGACCCATTACTCGACCAGCAATTAAATTCAACTTTTCAGAAATACATAAAATATCCTTACGATTAATAAGAATTTGCCCTTGTCTTGCCATAGCCCTTAAACGCTTTTCTAGAAAAATAGCTTCATCTTCCCGAATGTCCAGTAACTGAATTAAATCATTTTTCTTAATAGGGACGCCATGATCTGCCATCACCTCAAGAATTAATTCTCGGCTAGGAATTGGGTTATCATACAGCGTGACCTCACGTTCTTTTTGAGGATCACTTTCACGTATATTTTTTTTATTATTTTTTTTCATTTATTCTGAGGGGTCTTTTTTATCGTATGCATAAAGATGAGGGATATTACGCCCTATTCCATTAAAGTCTAGTCCGAACCCGTAAACATAATGATCTGGAACATCTAAACATTTAAAATCTACCTTAGTTATTTTATTTCTGATTACTTTATTAAACAAAACTGCAGATTTTATCTCCTTTGCGCCTTGGTTTTTTAATTTATCTTGAATGAAATTTAGAGTCTTACCTTCATCATGAATATCATCTAATACCAATAAATTCTTACCAGAAACATATTCCTTGCCAGGAAAGTAAATTTCATTAATTTCATCCTGACCCAGATTATTTTCATACCTTGAAACATGAGCGTAACTAATTACAAGATCAAAATCTAACTGAGTGAGAAGTTGGCCAGCAAAAGGAATTACTCCAGTCATAACGGCCAAAACTACAACTTCTTGCCCGCGGTAATAATTATTTAGCTCAGCTGCTAGAGATGAGATAGACTTAATAATATCTTCGTTAGTGTAAATAACTCTTGAGTGAGCAGTAAGATCACTCAACACTATAATGCTTTTTCTTTAAGGTAAGATAAAAGCTCTCGTCCAAACTTCTTATCCTTTAGCGCATATTCAATATTTGCTTTGATGTAACCTAATTTGTCACCACAATCATAACGAGCCCCCTCAAATTCGTATGCGAAGACAGGTTGGGTAGCAATCATTTTCTTTATGGCATCGGTCAGTTGAATTTCATTTCCAGCCCCAAAGCCAATAGTTTCTAAAAATGAAAGAATCTGGTTCGAAAAAATATACCGTCCCACCACACCAAAATTTGAAGGGGAATCTGCTGGGCTAGGCTTCTCAACAATTCCTGTTAATTTTCTCATATTTCCATCACTTGGGTCTGTATCAATCATGCCATAATGAATTGAGTCTTTTTTTTCAATTTTCTGAACTGAGACAATACTTGAATTTATGTCAACGTATTGTTCAGCCATTTGTTTCAGCACACCTTTTTTTGAGTCGATCAAATCATCAGCTAAAACTACTGCAAAAGGCTCGTCACCAATTACTCTCTTAGCTTGAAGGATTGCATGGCCTAAACCTAATGGCTCTCCTTGACGAATATAGATGCAAGATACATGATCAGGAATAATATGGTTCATCTCATCAAAGAGGATTTTTTTCGACTCGGTAATATGTGTAACATTTATATCAAGACTCGCGCTGAAATGATCTTCGATACCTCGCTTGGTTTTCCCGGTCACAAAAATTAACTCAGTAAAGCCTGCATCAATTGCCTCCTCAACCGCATACTGAATAAGTGGCTTGTCAACTACTGGTAACATCTCTTTTGGAGTTGCTTTTGTAGCGGGTAAAAACCTTGATCCGTATCCTGCTACAGGAAAAACGACTTTTTTCAATTGCATAAACGTACCTAATAGCTTTTATATAAGTTTAATTTTTAATAATATCAGAGGTGGGGATAAAAAAATGTAGTATTGCTTACCGAAATACACATTAAAGTATTTGTTGTTTTTTTACAACATTTTCATTCGTGTACATTAAAATGCTTCAAATTCAACGTATAAAGCTATAAACATTAGAATAGTAATTTAGTAATAGACTAAAAAAGTATAAAATTTATGGGATTCATGTATAAATATATTTATGAATAAAATAAAATGGTTATTAGCGACAACATTGCTTGCCGGGGGCTTAAGTCTTCATGCTGAGACAGATACATCTAAAGAGCACTCAAAAATATCTGAGTATGGCCGATATATTGCGCAAGCAGATGTCGATGGTCTTGTTGATTCTCTTGTTGACGATGCTACCCAGGAGGGTGTTGGTGTCAGCAAGTCTTATTTAGAAAGATATTTCAAAACAGTAGAATTAACCTTTACTACTGCCGGCTCATTAAAAAGTAGTGTAAAACCATCTTTTGAAATTTTAGTTGTCGCTCCATTGTCAGACGAAGAAGATATTTTCAACACATATTTTACTCAAATCGGTGCTTCCTATACTGATAATCGTACAACATTAAACTTAGGCCTAGGATATCGTAGACTTTCTGAAAATAAATATATACTCATGGGTGTGAACGCATTTTTTGACCAGGAAATTCAATACGCTCATAGTCGAGCCAGCTTAGGCGCTGAGTATAGGACGACTGTAGGAGAGATTAATGCCAATTATTACAAAGCTACTACTGGATGGCAGGCAGGGAAAGATGATTTTCTTGAGCGCGCCTTAGACGGTTATGACATCGAAGCAGGTATTCCGTTACCTTACATGAACTGGGCTACACTATTTGCGAAGCATTCTAGATGGGACTCTGAAATTATTGGGTCTAAAGACCTTAATGTTAATGAAGTCCAACTCCGAGCGCAAATTCCATCATTTTCTGGGTTAGAAGTTGAAGCAGGTCGTAAATTTAATTCTGGGGCAGCTTCAAATAATGAAAACTACATAACAGTTAGCTATAACCTGGTAGAGGCTTTTGTAGATAAACCTAAAAAGAATGTTTGGATAAATGATTACGCATACAAGTTAGCAAGTATGGAGGATCGACGTTATGAAAAAGTTCGTCGTCAGAACAAAATTATAAAACAAAAGAAAAAGTCCGGCTCCATAACCGTAATAGGATATTAAAATCATGAATAAATTTTTTACCCTCTTAGTTTTTTTAGCTTTAAACGGTCTACTTATCGGGACTTCAGTTGCTGGGGACAGCACATGCTTTAAAACTGGTGATGCAATAACAACTGTAAGTGGTAACTCAGCAACGCCAGTTGGCTCATTAGAAGACAGCACAGCAGATTCCTGCAATGACGTGCCTGATGCCTACAAGATAGCCTTACATATGATGGCTTTATGCAAAGATGACCCTAGCCTGCTAGACTTTTCCACCTGTCAATATATGTTATCGCCAACGGACACAGCAATCGATCACACAATAAATTTCCCAGCTTTTGGCGCCTTAGCTATTCCAGCATTTTCCATTCTTCCTGGAACTTATAATTATATGGTTTCAATTCTCAGCAATAAAATAGGTATCAAGCACACTATAACAACAACAAATACTACTACTGGAGCAAGCAGCTCAACTGGCACAACATGCTGGACAAGCAACGCGGGGCCAAGCGGGATAGCAAATGATGAGGAAGACACACCGCATGGCACCACAATAGCCGCAAGTACCCAAATGATTACCTGCGGCGCTGCAGCGGATGCAGCACCGATTTTCTCATATGAAATAATTAATAACTTAAGTAACAGAGATTGTGATACAGATGATGATGGCACTGTAAATGCATATGCCACCAATGGTGACAGACAAGATATGGGGATAATTGGTAATGGCACTGCTTATGCAAGCCTCCTCCAAAGTAACACAGCAATGGCAGATGACTGTGAAGATGCTGATCGTCTTTTATGGACAATTGCTCTAACAGCCCCGGCGGTAGTTAAACCTACCTCTTCTTTTAATCTGCAAATGAGGACGCAAGATTCAGTGTCTGTAGATTTTAGTGGGTCAAGCGATACCAATATTATGAAAATGGGTGCCGATCCACTTCAAGCATTTTTTGAAGTAATTGATTGATTGATTAATTAATTAGTTTTTTTCTTAGTAATATAATTCCACTGATCTTTCTTTAAAGCGTCTTCTTTATTATTATTTACCCAATATTCACCTATATTCGTTTTTTCTTTTTTCCAAAAAGGCGCTTCAACCTTCAGGTAGTCAATAATAAAATGGCAGGCATCAAATGCATCAGCCCTATGTTTGCAGGCAACAGCAACCAAAACAATTGGATCTCCAGGTAACAGAACTCCTACTCGATGAATAATTTCTATGCCTTCTAGTAACCATCGTGTATTAGCTTCTAATTCTATTTGTTGCAACATTTTTTCTGTCATTCCAGCGTAGTGCTCTAACTCCAATTGTTCTAGTTTTTTACCCTCCTTGTCATTATAGAAGTCCCGAACAAAACCAGTAAAGGTGACGACAGCACCAATCGATGAATTTGATTCTTTCATTTTTGAAATAATATCTTCCGATGAAAATATTTCTTTTTGTATACGAATACCCATCTAACCTCCAGTGATAGGCGGAAGAAAAGCCAGCTCGTCACCATCATTTAAGGGTGATTGCCACTCAACTAAAGTTTGATTGATTGCCACGCGAACTATTTTCTTTTTATTTAAAAGCTCTAGCCACGGACCTTTTTCAGCGATTGAAAAATTCTTAAGAAGTAGGTCTGGAGTAAGAGTTCCGTCATGTGGTATATCTATAAATTTTTCATTGCAATCGAAAACTTCCCTTAAGCTAGCGAAGAATAAAACCTTAATCCTCACTCTTTGCCTCCTTGGAATTAAGAGAATCTTCAAACTCTAGAAGAGAATTAGGGTCGTCTTTTAACTCAACTCTCTCGATTTGTGAGAAACGTCTTGAAATTTTTTGACTTGTTACATGCACATCTTGTGCCTGTTCATGGGCCTGACGGATATTATCTGCCAGCTTCTTCATTCGACTATCGAACCTGTCAAACTCCTTACCAAGTTTTCCAAGCTCTGCTTTAATGATATGAACCTGCTTACGAGTTTCAACGTCTTTTAAGACTGCCCTAGCGGTATTTAACACTGCCATTAGAGTTGTCGGAGAAACCAACCAAACTTTCTGACTCATAGATTCATGAATTAATTCTGGATGGTAAGCATGTATCTCAGCAAATACCGCCTCGGCTGGAATAAACATGACTGCTCCATCAGAAGTTTCTTCTGGAATAATATATTTTTTTGCGATATCACTGATGTGCTTTTTTACATCAAGTTTGAATTGTTTTTTAGCTTTATCCTTGTCCGCATCTGAATCACCGACGCTAAACATTTTTTGGTAATTTTCCATTGGAAATTTTGAGTCAACTGCTATAGTTCCCGTGGGTTCTGGCAGAAATAAAACACAATCTGCTCTTGCGCCAGTCAAAAACGTATATTGCAGAGAATAAGCATCGGGAGGTAAAATATTTTTTACTAAGCCTTCTAGCTGCATTTCACCAAAAGCACCTCGAGATCTCTTGTCACCGAGAAGTTCTTGAAGACTTACCATGTTAGTGGTAAGACCATCAATCTTTTTCTGAGCCTCATCAATAGTTTGAAGACGCTCCATAACACTTACAAATGTAGCATTGGTCTTCTTAAAGCCCTCTTCTAATCGCTCATGAACTTTTCCCGTAATCTCTTCAAGTCTTTTGTCTACCGTCTTAGTTAAGCCCTCAACGGAACTCATTAGTTGAATAGCGGTATTTTTAAGAGAACTCTGGACAGTCTCCTGCTGAGACTTTCCTTGTTCCGAAAGAGTTTTATGTAACTTCTCAATCACATCTTCGCGGATCTTAGATAAACCCTCTTGCTGAGATAGTTGGAGAGCTTTTAATGAGTCTCGAGTGGAAGTTAATTCGTCAGTGACCGTTTTATTAAAACGGTCTGATTGCTTATTTAATGAGTCATTAATATCCATTAACATTTGACGATGTTTTTCTTCAAGTAATTTTGGGACTGAGTCCCCTTTAGCACTAAATGATCTCCATAAAAGAACAAGTACCCCTAATAAAATCAGCCCTAGGAAGAATTCAAAAAACATTAATGCTCTGATGCCTTAAGTGCTTGGCTTACATCAGCAATGATATCGTCGATGTGCTCAATACCTACAGAAATTCGAACCATATCTTTGCTTACTCCAGCAGCTTTCAGTTCCTCATCGTCTAATTGTCGATGAGTCGTTGATGCTGGATGGCAGGCCAATGATTTGGCGTCACCAATATTAACTAATCTTAAAATCATTTGTAACGCATCAATAAATTTAGCACCAGCCTCAACTCCACCTTTAACACCAAAACTAATTATTCCGGAAGCTTTACCACCAGTAATTTTTTTACAAGTGCTGTTATATTTATCATCAGGTAAGGCAGCATAATTAATCCAAGCAATTTGAGGTTGTTTTTTAAGGTATGTAGCTAGCGCCATTGCATTTTCACAATGCCTTTCCATTCTCAAACATAATGTTTCAAGACCTTGCATAATCTGAAAAGAGCTAGTAGCTGCAAGTACTGCGCCTGTATTTCTTAAAGGAACAACTCTGCATCGACCAATGAAGGCAGCAGGGCCTAATGCTTCCGTATAAATAACTCCATGGTATGAAGGATCTGGTTCATTAAGCATTGGATAGCGTGCCTTATTTTTAGCCCAATCAAACTTACCCGAGTCCACAATCACACCCCCAACTGTAGTGCCGTGCCCACCTATGTATTTTGTAAGAGAATGAATAACAATATCGGCTCCAAAATCAATAGGCTTACATAAAGCTGGCGTTGCTACTGTATTATCAACCATTAAAGGGATACCATGCTTGTGAGCAATAGTAGATAATTCCTTGATATCAACAACATTACCTAAAGGGTTTCCAATAGACTCACAATACAAAGCCTTAGTGTTTTCGTCGATAGCGTCTTCGATGGCTTTAAAGTCACCACCATCAACCATCTTTACATGGATTCCTTGCTGAGGTAATGAGTGCGCAAAAAGATTATAGGTGCCGCCATACAATTGGCTAGTACTCACAATATTATCTCCAACCCTTGTAATGCATTGAATTGCATAAGTAATTGCCGCCATCCCAGATGCAAGAGCAAGAGAGGCAATACCGCCTTCCATCTCCGCGATACGTTGTTCCAAAACAGCATTAGTTGGATTCATAATCCTTGAATAAATATTCCCTTCAACTTTTAAGTCGAATAGGTCAGCACCGTGCTGAGTATTATCAAAGGTAAAGGAAGTTGTTTGATAAATAGGCGTCGTGGCTGCCTTAGTAGTTGCCTCTGAAGTATATCCATGATGTAATGCAATTGATTCAAGTTTCATAACCAGACTCCATAATTAAATATTTTTTAATATTAACAGAATCCAATTAGAGAGTGGTATATTCAACCTACAGAAATAATAAAAATTATTTAATTAATACAAAAATTAAGGAACATTAAATGGGTAGTAAGGATAAGAAAAAAGAATCAAAAGGTAAGCCTAAGAAAGCAAAAACCCCTGTAATTTTGTTAATATAAAAAATTTAGTTGTTGCTTAAACTGTTAATTTTGACTGTCGGAAAGTTATCAATAATATACTCTGCTAACTCATTTGTTAGCTTAGCGGTAAGCTGTATATTGGTATCAAAATTTCGCTCTAAAATTAACCCACCGCCCTCATAAATTAAGTTAGATATTTTATCTAAAACATTGTATTTAATAGTTAAATTATAAAAATATAATGAAATAAAATTCTTCATGCTGGTGTCTGTTAAAGCCATCATTCCAGCCTTAGTGTAAGCCCGTGCCAAGCCTCCAGTACCAAGATTTACCCCCCCATAGTAACGGACAACTGCGATTCCAGAATTTACAATCTCTCTTGTCTCTAGAATTTTTAGCAAAGGTTTTCCTGCTGTACCTGAGGGTTCTCCGGCATCATAAAAGCATGCATCTGTACTATTATTTGATCTAATTTGATAAGCGTATGCAACATGATTTGCTGTTTTATTTTTACGTGAAATTCCAGCAATATCTTTAAGAAATGATTCCCTAGAATCACCCATTAAAGTATATCCAATAAATTTTGATTTATTTACAACCCATTCCTCTGAGGTCTTCGATTCAGAAAATATCAGCAATACTAACTTAACCCTTGAATCTTACCATCGGTGACGGTCATTAAATTACTAGCAGGAATTTTTGGTAATCCAGGCATTCTCATTACATCCCCGCAAATTGCAACAATGAATCCTGCGCCTCTAACTAGATTGATCTCTCTAACCAATAGGTTATGGTTTGATGCTGCCCCTCTTGCTGAAGATTCTGCAGAGAAAGAGTAAGGAGTCTTTGCTATACACACAGGAAAATGAAGGCAGTCTTTAGGAATACTATCTATTTGTAATAGCGCCTTATCTTCGAAGGTAACAGCACTTGCATGATAGATTTTTTTTGCGATAACTTCTAACTTCTCTTTGATAGAGGCATTATCTGGGTAAAGCAGTTTTAACTGCTTCGTTGGCTCATTTTCAGTTAGAGATATGACTTTATTTGCTAAGGCTTCTGCCCCTTTTGGACCATCACCCCAATGTGTACATAGTATCGCTTCAAATCCAAGGTTTTTGACCATACTTTGAACAGACTCTATTTCAGCAGCCGTATCAGTGTTAAATTGGTTGATAGCTACAACTACATTTAAACCGTAATGTTCATTACAGTTCTGGATATGCCTAGAGAGATTCTCGAATCCTTTTTTAAGTGCATCTATATTCTCTTTGGTTATCTGATCTAACTCAATCCCACCGTGGAATTTTAATGCTTTGATTGTGGCAACAATAACAATTAAATCTGGCGATAAGCCAGTTTGACGACATTTAATATTGATAAATTTTTCAGCTCCTAAGTCAGCGCCAAATCCTGCTTCAGTAATAACGTAATCAGCTAAATCCATTCCCATTTTAGTCGCTGCAAATGAATTACATCCGTGAGCGATATTTGCAAATGGACCTCCATGAATCAGAGCGGGAGTGCCTGATAGCGTTTGTACTAAATTAGGCATGAAAGCATCTCTTAAAAGCGCAGTCATTGCTCCTTCAGCCTCTAAGTTCTTCGCAAGTATAGGTGGCAACTTTGGATTAATGTTTTTAGCAACCTCAATCTCCCCTAAACGAGCTTTAAGGTCATCTAAAGAAGTTGCAAGACAAAAAATAGCCATGACTTCGCTTGCTACACTAATATCAAAACCTGTGTCATATTCATACCGCTGATTAGTAATATGTGTTCGCCTTAATGATCGATCGTTCATATCCAAACAGCGCTTAAACCCAATATTCTCAGGATCAATACCTAATGTATTACCATGATAGATATGATTATCAATTAACGCGGACAGCAAGTTATTGGCTGAAGTAATAGCATGAAAGTCTCCTGTAAAATGGAGATTGATATTTTCCATTGGTAACACTTGGGAGTAACCACCCCCAGTTGCCCCACCTTTCATTCCAAAAACTGGACCTAATGATGGCTCACGAATACATACTAATGCCTTCTTCTTTAACTGAGACAATGCATCAGATAAACCGATAGTTGTAGTTGTTTTTCCTTCCCCTGCTGGAGTTGGGCTCATAGCTGTAACTAAAATAAGTTTGGATTTAGTATTTTTAGTACTACCAAGTTTTTGAGAGTTAATCTTCGCAATATGTGGCCCAAAATGGATCTGCGCCTCTTTTGGAATTGAAAGCTTTTTAGCTATAACATCGATATCTTCCAAGGTTGCTTTTTGGGCAATTTCTAAATCTGACAGCATAAGGTCTCACTTAAACTTTTAAAAAATTAATCTTAACTTAGTTTTTAATTATATGCTGTCAGATTTATTTAACCTTAACTTAATTTTTAATTAAGCATCCCGTTTTTGTAAATATATTTTAAGTTCATTTTCTTCCATATGAGGGGTAAACATTTTTATGAAGTCAAAAGTAAATCCACGAATAAATGTGTCCTGTCTTATACCAATATAGGTCGTGCTAGTAGGGAATAGATGACTTACATCACGACTTACAAGATTTTTATCTTTATTTTCATCGAAAGCCATTTCAGCAATAAGTCCAACACCAAGGTTGAGGCCGACATAGGTCTTAATTACATCTGCATCAATGGCAGTCAGCATAATATTTGGTTTAATATTAGCCTCTTTGAAAACTTTTGACACAATGGTGCTCCCAGTAAACGCATAGTCATAAGTGATCATTGGGTAAGTTGCTAAGTGATTAAGGTTTATATCTTTAACCCTCAGAAGTGGATGGTCTTTTGGCATTACCAAACAGCGGTTCCAAGAATAACAAGGAACACAAAATATTTTGTCATTTAAGCTAATAGATTCGGTAGCAATCCCGATATCTGCCTCACCGTTTAAAATTTGTGCTGTGACCTGAGCCGGATCTCCTTGATGGATATTTAAGCTAATCTTTGGATACTTTTTCACAAACGACTCAACTACGACTGGAAGTTTGTAACGTGCTTGTGTGTGTGTAGTTGCAATTGTGAAGGAGCCACTATCTTTTTTTTCGTACTCATCTGAAACATTCTTAATATTTTTTACTTCACGCATGATCTCAACAATTGATTCATATACTCGGATACCAGGCTCAGACAAACCAGAAAGTCTTTTTCCATTTCTTTGAAATAGCTGCACCCCAATCTCTTCCTCTAATAGCTGAATCTGCTTACTTACGCCCGGTTGTGATGTATGAATTGATTCAGCTGCCCTTGAGATATTGAATTGATTTTGGACTACCTCGTAGATACATCTTAATTGTTGTAGTTTCATATATTAAAAAGTTATATAAATAGTATTTATTATTATTAAAATAATATATTAAATTCTGCTATATTTCATCAAAAATTTACTAAAATAGCGGAAAAGTATGGGATTTACATTATCAGGATTTATTATTGGGATGCTTGTTGGGCTGACAGGTGTTGGTGGTGGTTCATTAATGACTCCGCTTTTAGTTATCGTCTTTAAAATTAATCCAGCTATCGCTATTGGCACCGATCTTCTGTATGCAGCTATTACTAAATCAGCAGGGATATTATCTCATGGAAAAATGGGGCATATTAACTGGAGTGTAGTCAAAAAACTGATGTTAGGAAGCATCCCAGCTTCATTGATTGCAACTTACTACCTTAAAGAGATTGACTTAACATCCCCTATCACCCTTCATTGGATTGAGGTGGGGCTTGGGATTGCATTAATTTTTACAGCTACAGCCGTTTTTCTTCAGCCTTGGATTATAAAAAAAGTAGCCGATAAAAAGATTAAGCCTGCTAGACATACAAATATGCTCACCATTTTATTGGGCT
>Ga0209502_10000911_pt1 | contig 29139 bp, 28 predicted proteins | sample ArcticOcean_MG_C_10_FD_187442 | JGI IMG/M metagenome (GOLD analysis project Ga0209502, IMG submission 187442) | Marine microbial communities from western Arctic Ocean - ArcticOcean_MG_CB11_90 (SPAdes) (version 2) | ecosystem: Environmental > Aquatic > Marine > Oceanic | place: Arctic Ocean... | reverse complement strand
ACTTCCACCGATGCCGATTGCCAAGTATGTGCCGCCAAACTCGAGGGCGCTGATGCCGAGGTTGCTGGTCGTGTCCGCTCCAACGAGATCGAGGACGGCACGGGCGCCGCCATCCAGGACGCGTTTGAGGTCGATCGGAGCGACGGCCTCGTGTGCCCCGCACTCCATTGCGAGGTCGAGCGCCTCCGGCTTGGTGTCAACGGCGATCACGCGTGCGGGCGATAGCGCTTTCAGGATCTGCACGGCGAGGTGGCCGAGACCTCCGATGCCGATTACGACGGCTGTGTCGCCTGGGCGCAGCAGCGTGGCAGCCCGTTTGCAGGCCCGATAAGCAGCGAGACCGGCATCGGTGAGTGTGGCCAGTGACGCGAGATCGGCGTGTGCGGGTACGACGACCATCGACCGCTCGTTAGTGCGCAGATATTCGGCGTAGCCGCCGTCTACCGTGATGCCAGGCGTCTGTCGGTCAGGGGCCTCAGTGTCGAGCCCGGAACGTTCGGGCACGCTCAGGCCCTTGGCGACGAACGGGTAGCAGAGCACCGAGTCGCCGACGGCAACGCTCGTTACCTGCGAACCAATCTCGTGGACCCAACCCGCATTCTCGTGGCCGAGAATCAAAGGGAGTTGGGACACCATCTGGCCAGTGAGGAGGTGTAGGTCGGTGCGGCACACGCCGGCGGCGGCGATGCGCACGACAACGTCGAGCGGCCCCTCGACGCGAGGCGCTGGCACGTCCATGAGTGTGAGCGGCGTCAGCGAAGCTGCCGCTGAAGTGGATTGCATCACCATTGCTCGCACGCCGCACCATTCCCATCTGAGCGGTTTTCTTTGGCCGTCCGCTTCTAAATAATATAGCATATATACGCATGTGTACAACCGGAGTTCTCAGTCTCGTAGATGGCAGTTCTGTGCTGTTCAAGAACAAGGACTTCGGTCGGTCGCATCTCGACGATCGGGTGTGGCTTGATGCTGATGTGTTCGGGGTGTGCGGGATGACGACGTGGGCGGGTGACGACCCGGCGCTCGACGACTATTCAGGGTTCTCGATCGGCGCGAACTCGAAGGGCCTGCTGTGTTGCGACTCGAACGTCGTGACCCTCGACGGCTTCGTCAATTACGACCTGATGACCGAGGTTGCTTTGCGTCAGGGCGTCGATGTGGCGTCGGCGGCCGAGGCGATCCGGGCGGCGTGCGAGGTCTCGCCGGCGTCGTGGGGAAACATCGTGATGATCGATGCGAACGGGGCAGCGAGTGTCGAGATCCGCGGCGCGGATGTTGAGATCGTGGCGTTGGAGGGTCCCACGGCTCGATCAAATCACCATGTCGTGCTCGGCCAGCATGAGATGCAGGAGGACCATGCCACAACGGTGCTGCGACTCGACGCGGCGCAGCGTCGTCTCGAGGTGGCCACGACGTTGGCCGACGTATTCGACCTGCAGAGGTCTCATGACGACGGCGACTCTGGAGTCTGTAACCACGTTTCGCTCTCAACCGTTTACAGCTATGTGCTCCAACGGACTGAAGCGTCTATCACGCTCCACGTGTTGCAGGGGCGCCCTTGTTCGGGCGCTGAGCGTGTGTCCATCGAGATTCCGTTCCGCGATCTATTCACGCCCGACGCGGTTGAGCATTTCATGAGGAGCTATCCCACGGCTGCGAAGCAGAACACCGCCGAATTGACGCGAGCCCGCGGGAGCAGCACTCAGTAATTAGCGGCCCGCTTGAAGTTGGGGGATTGGCGCTTGCGCCTGCTCAGATCAAATACTATAATGTTGTTAATGCGAGGGTGTAGCCGGAGTAATTCGGACCCTGGTCTGCTGAGCTGACACCCACCTCGCACACACATAAACCAACGACGAGGTAGGGGACAAGAATGAAGCCACAGAGCAACCCGGACGATGCGATCGAACTTGCATCAGAACTAGTTGAGAGCTACCAGCACAGGCATATCACACGTCGCCAGTTCGGTCGGCGCCTTCTTGGTCTCGGCTTTGGCGTCAGCGCAGTGAGCGTCATCATCGCCGCATGCGGCAGTGATGATGACAGCGGAGCGGCCGGCAGTAGTAGCGGCACCAGCCCAGCGGCTGGCGACACGATGGCACCGACGGTCGGGGGTCGTCTTCGCGAGGGCTACAACCGTGACGTTTCGAAACACGACCCGATCACGACCAACTGGTACGACCCGGCGTTCAGCGCCATCTACGAGACGATCGTGACCGACGGCCTTGACGGCGACACCGTTGCACAGTTCGCGAGCGGTTTCACCGTTTCGGACGATGGACTCACATATACATTCGACATACCCGAGGGTCGCGTCAGCCACAGCGGCGGCGCAATGGGAGCGGTACAGGTGGCCGAAGTGCTCCAGACGGTGAAGGACGTCAGCTTCATCGGTGGCGTTTCGACCGTACCGATGGAGGGCTATTCGGTTGAGGGGAACCAGGTCGTCCTTACGATGAAGAATTCCTGGCTTGGCGCTATCAATCCTCACAAGACCGGTTATTGGGCGCTACTCAACCCCGACACTTGGAACGAAGCGGGTGGCGCCGACCCATCATCGACGTACGGCACCGACTCGGCCGACGGCACCGGCCCGTTCACCCACGAAGAATGGGTCCCGGGCAGCCACACGCTCGTGAAGCGCTGGGAGGACTACCCAGGAAGCAACACGCCGTACATCACAAACCCGGGCAAGGCGTACCTCGACGAGATCCGCTGGACCGTCATCACGGAGGCTGGCCAGCGTGCAACTCAGCTCGAGACCGGCGAGCTCGATACTCTGATCGGCCCGAGCTTCGCCGACCTGGAGCGACTCAAAAGCAACTCCGACCTGACTGTCATCCAGCACCCCGAGTGGTCGGGTTATATGCTGACGATGAACCGGGATTACCCCGAGTTCTTCGGCGATGTCCTCACCCGCCAGGGCCTCTCGCACGCGATCAACCGTCAGGGGATGGTCGACGCGATCCTGTTTGGCAACGGGGATGCCACGTTCGGTCCGTTCCCCAAGACAGATCGCCAATATGAACCGGCCGTCGAGGAGTTCAACCAATTCGATGTCGAGCTCGCCAAGACGATGCTTGCTGAAGCAGGCTGGGTCGAAGGCGACGGTGGGGTACTCGAGCGCGATGGCACTCGCTTTGAGTTCGAGTACGTCGTCGAGGACGAGACCACGCAGAAGCTCGTCGCCGAGGCTGTGTCGGCGCAGTTCCGTGAAGTTGGCGTCGTGGCCAACCTCCGGGTGGTTGACCGCGCCGTTGCTTTCGAGGAACAAGCCGGCGAAGGTCGCGACGCCGCCCCGATGGCGCTGTTCTTCTGGTTGTGGCCGGTTCCGCTCGACATCCTGGTGATCTTCTCCTCGTCGGAGACGATCCCGATTCCGAACTTCTCACACGTCAACGATCCTGCGATCGACGCCGCGATCAACAAATGGCGTCAGTCCGGCACGGTCGAGGCAGCGCAAGCAGCATCGTCGGAGTTCCAGCTGCTCTGGGCCGAGTCACTGCCGTATCTCTCGCTGATGAATCAGAACGCAGTGTTCGTGCATCAGAATTACGTCAAGGGCTGGCAACCGTTCGTGTGGAACCTCTACCCGCTCTACAACGATGTGTGGATGGACAAGTAGGGCGCCATGTCGCCTATTCGGGACTCAGCCGGCTCGCGGGTGGCCGAGTCCCGAAGGCTGACTGGACGGGCACGGCCAGTTCGCCGACGATTCAGAGTGCTGGCTGGGACCATGAGTTCTGGTGAGGATCAGGGGTGAGTAAATTCCGACGCTTCCGCAAGAACCGGCAGCTTGTCGCTGGCTCGACCATCGGACTCGTGATCGTCCTGCTTGGCGTGTTCGGTCCGATGGTGTTCGGCGGCTACGCAGACCAGGACCTCCTGCTTGGCCACAAGCCGATCGGTACAGAGGGCGCCTTCTTCGGCACCGACGCGCTCGGTCGTGACCTCGCCGCTCGGGCCACTTTCGGAATCCGGATCAGCTTGTTGGTCGCGATTGCGGTCACGGCGATGGCCGTCGTGATCGGCACGTTGATCGGCCTTATCGCCGGTTATGTGAGGGGTTCCGTCGACAGTCTGATCAGCTTGATCGTCGATTTTGTCTGGGGATTTCCGCTGATTCTCGTGGCCGTTTTGATGGCGGCGAGCATCGGATCAGGTCTGGTACCTGTCATTTTGGCGGTTGCGCTCGTTAATACGGTCGCCATTGCTCGTGTGGTACGCGGCGAGGTGCTTGGCATTTCAGAGAAAGAGTTCGTGGCCGCGTCGAAGGCTGGTGGCTATTCGACACTTCGAATCCTCACCCGCCATATTGCGCCCAACGTGATCCCTGTAGCACTCGTTCTGTCCTCGTACTACATCGCTGTCGCGATCATTGCCGAGGCAGCGCTCTCGTTCGTCGGAATGGGTGCACAGCCCCCGCTGCCGAGCCTCGGCCAGATGGTGTCAGAGGGTCGCAACTACATGCGGCTCAACCACTGGGAGTCGACAATCCCGGGAATCATCATCTTCTTCATGGTGTTGAGCGTCAGTCTGGTCGGTGACGGCCTGCGCGATCTCCTCGACCCCAGGCTGCGCACGGCGCTGGATCGGACGAGCTGACCGTGAAAGCCGTCCTCAAGACCACGGCCCTCACACTGGTCCTTCTGTTGGCATCGTCATTCGCGGTTTTCGCGGCGATCCGACTGTCGGGCGGCGATGTCACGGCTGCTCGTCTCCCTGGGTCGGCCACGGCCGAGGACCGAGATCTTTTCCGTCACCAGCTGGGTCTTGATCGGCCGATCATTGACCAATACATCACCTATCTCGGCAACCTCTTCACCGGCGACCTCGGCAACTCGTTGACCAACAACGCTTCGATCAGCGACCTGGCGGTAGAGAAAATCAGGAACAGCGCGATTCTTGGTGGGATGTCGCTGGTGCTGGTTTTTGGGGTCGGGATCCCGCTTGGCATGGTGGCCGCGTTGAAACGTAACTCGTGGCTCGATACCGGCATCACCTCGTTCTCGGTCGGCGGTATGGCAGTACCCAATTTCTGGTTGGCCCTGATCCTGATTCACATCTTTGCAACGACGCTCGGTTGGTTGCCGTCGGCGGGGCAAGGAGGCTTCAAGTATCTGATCCTGCCGGCTGTTGTGTTGGCCGCGGAGGGCATCGCCCTGACGGTGCGGATGACGCGGTCCTCGATGATCGAAAACCTCAACCAGGATTTCGTGCGAACCCTCAGAGCTGCCGGTTTGACCGAGCGCCGGATCTACTTCAAACATGTGCTACGCAACTCGCTGTTGCCGATCATCTCGTTGGCCGGGCTTCGTATCGGCCAGATCGTGGGCTACGCACTTGTGGTCGAGACGATCTTCGGTTGGCCAGGCGTCGGGCAGGTATTGGTCAACGGTGTGCTCCGACGCGACTATCCGGTGGTGCAGTTCTTCTCGCTGTTGCTTGTGTTCGTCGTGACGATGGGCAATCTTGCTGCCAGTGTTGGTTACACCCTGGCCAACCCACGGTTGCGGAAGTAGCCGTGGACAACACACCCTTGCTCGACATCCGAAACCTGTCGATTGGTCTTCGCGGTGATGGCGTCGGTTATGACATCGTGCGCGACGTCAACATCTCGCTCTATCGGAACGAGACACTCGCGGTTGTCGGCGAGAGCGGCTGCGGCAAGTCGCTGACCGCTCTCGCAGTGCTCGCGCTCATTGCCAGCCCGCCGCTGTTCGTGACGGGTGGCTCGATCATGTTTGACGGCCGTGACCTGACCGATATTTCTCCTCGCGAAATGCGGGCGATCCGCGGCGCCGAAATCGCGATGGTCTTCCAGGACCCGATGAGCGCGCTCGACCCCATGTTCACCGTCGGCACGCAGCTCACGTCGGCCGTCAAGGCTCATCACAAGGTGAAGTCCGCAGTTGCCAAGAAGCGAGCGCTCGAAGCGCTTGCCGACGCTGGTCTCGAAGACCCGAGGCGTCGCTTCGACGAATATCCGTTCCAGCTCTCCGGCGGCATATCGCAGCGCGTCATGATTGCACTCGCGCTCGTGAACGATCCGAAAGTGCTCATCGCCGACGAACCGACAACCGCTCTCGATGTCACGGTGCAGGCGCAGATCCTCGAGCGGTTGAAGGAACTGAAGGATGAACGGGGCATGGCGTTGATGTTGATTACTCACAACCTCGGTGTCGTCGCCTCGGTCGCGGATCGGATGGTCGTGATGTACACCGGTGAAGTGGTCGAGTCGGGCGCTGTCGACGAGGTGTTGGCGTCCCCGCATCACCCTTACACGAATGGCCTACTCGGTGCCGTTCCTCGGCTCAACAGCGGGGCCAACGAACTCATGTCGATTCCCGGTCGTGTGCCCCAGCCCTACGAGCTCCCAGTCGGTTGTACGTTCGCCGACCGGTGCGACCGCAGAATCGAGATATGTGGGGTCGAGCGTCCGGGCCTAGAACACGGTGCTCGCACCGAGGTCCGCTGCCACAACCCAGTGGGCTGAACGGAGACAAAAAATGGCGCTCAAGAAACACGCAGTCGAAATCCTGCTCAGGTCAGGGGGAGTAGTTCGTGGACTGTCTCTTTCAGGTGCAACCACCGGTTCGTCATACGGTCGGGGCACGATTTTGTTCGTTCACGACATCGGGAGCGATCTCGACGAGTTCGGCGCGATGCCCGAGTTCGTTGCCGCCTTGGGCTTCGACGTTGTGCTCGTCGACCTCCCTGGCCATGGACTGTCCGACGGCGAAGAGCCCGATCCAAGCGGGTGTCTCTCCGCGGTGACCGAAGTCCTCGACGCGTTGGCCCAGCGGGCCCCATTCGGCTTGGTCAGTGCTGGCCGCTCGGCCGCGACGGGTGCATCCTTGGGCCAGGCGCAGCAGGTGTTCACCCAAGTGCTCATCAATCCGGTGCTCGACGAAGTCGTCGTGGCTGGTGCACCACGTACTCACGCCATCCGGATGGTGCTCCACGGAGATGGGCCTGAATTCGTCGGGACCGAAACGCAGCGGTTCTTCTCGTACTTGATCGGTGAGAAGATCCTCGTCTTCAATGCGTCGCTCGCCGCGGGTTCCCGCCAGGTGGCGAATCTGCCCGCGGTGCAAGATCACGTCGAATTGTTCCTCAAGCGTTACCTCAGTCGTCAAAGCTAAGAATCGTCTGAGCTAAGGAGCCAACATGCCAAAGGTCGTAGACGGACATCTCCACCTTTTCCGCAAGGTAAGCGCCGAGTACCCGCGGATCCCGATCGAGACGATGGCCGATGCAGGTCGCGAAGAGCTCGCCGAGAAGCTGCTGGCCGCAATGGGGGGCGCTGGCGTCGATCATGCCATCGTCGTGCCGCTATCAAAAGGCGACCACTACCTGCGCGACGTTCTTGCTCGCTACCCTGGCCGATTTGCCGGTGTCGGAATCTTCGACCACGACGACCCTGACGATGTGGCGGGCGTCGAGGCGCGCCTAGACGCCACCGATCTGCAGGGCTTTCGCTTTTACGGTCTGGCCGCCGGCGAGGGCACCACTGTTGACACGGTCGAGTGTCTTCCAGTGTTGGAACTGATGGCCGACCGTGGGCTGGTCGTGTGGTTCTACGGAGACATCGTGCAACTGCGCCTCATGGACGAAATTATGCGCCGCCTCCCTGACCTTCGGGTGGTTCTCAACCATGCTGGCTACTTGCCTGACATGCACGCCGAGATGCAGATCGATGAGCATCGCCGACCGCATTTCGAGGTCGCGATGCCACCCGCCGGTCTCCCCGCCGTCGAGGTAATGGCCGCCGAGCACCCTAACTTACATGTGCATTTCTCCGGCCAATACGCGTTCAGCAGCGACCCGTACCCGTTCCGTGATCAGCAGATTGTCGGCGAACGCCTACTGGCGGCGTTCGGCGCCGACCGGATGCTGATGGCGTCCGATTGGCCTTGGATCGAGTTCGAGCCCGGCTACGCGAACGCCCTCGGCGTGCTCGACCACCTACTCCCCGATCTTTCGGGGGTCGAGCGTGGCGCGATCCGCGGTGGCACCGCACTCAGCCTGTTCAGGTTCTGAGCCGCTCACCGCGCGATTGGGTCAGAGGGCACCCCACGCGTTGATCGCCTCGGCGACTCTCGTGATGCCGACGCTGAGGTCGGTGTCGCTGGCAGCCAACGAGACCCGGGCGAAGTTGCCAGACGCCGGACCGAAGGCAGAGCCGGGCACGATTGCGACGCGACGCTCGGCGATCATGCGCGAGGCAAAGTCCACGTCGGACATGCCCGATCGACTCACGTCGATCATCGTGTAGAACGCGCCTGTCGGGCGCGAGTAGGCCACATCGTGCGAATCAAGGATGTCCGTCACAAGCGTGCACCTGCGGGAGTACGCGGCGCGCATGTCGGCCACGCAGGTCTGGTCGCCATCAACGGCAGCAACCGCTGCCTTCTGGGCGATCGCGTTGACGCAGGAAACGGTCGGTTCCTGGGCACGCAAGATGTGCTTGATGATCTCTGCCGCGCCGACCACGTAGCCGACACGCCAGCCCGTCATCGAGTAGCTCTTTGAGAAGCTGAACGCGCTGAGGACGCGGCCGTCGGTGTCGAGCGGCTGGAGCGAGGGTGGCGGTTGGTCGAAGTAGATCTCGTCGTAGACCTCGTCTGAGATGACCCAGAGGTCGTACTTGCGGGCAAGTTCGAGGATCTCGCGAAGGCGTTCCTCGGGGATAATTGCGCCGCTCGGATTGCCAGGCGAGTTGATCATCAGGACTTTGGTGAGTGGGGTGATGCGCGATTCGATGTCGTCGACCGTTGGCACCAAATTGTGCTCGAGGCGGAGCGGGTAGTACACCGCCTTAGCCTGCAACAGCACGGTCATCTGGAGGTAATTGGGCCAGCTCGGATCTGGGAGCAGTACCTCGTCACCTGGGTTCACGAGGCTCGCCAGCGAAGTAAAAATCCCGGCGACAGCACCGGAGGTGACAATGATCTCATCGGTCGATGCCGTGATGCCGTTGCGGCGCGACAACTTTCTGGCGAGGCCCTCGCGCAGTTCGAGGATCCCCGCGTTGGGCGTGTACTTCGTGAAGTTGGCACCCATCGCCTCGGCCGCTGCCGCCTTGATGTGTTCGGGGGTAGCGAAGCTCGGTTCGCCAACCTCGAGCCTGATGCAATCCGGGTATCTGCTGGCCTCGTCGTAGACAAGGCGGATGCCGGAACGGGGGAGTTGTCTGATTGCTGAGGACGGTAAGCGGTCACTCATTACTTCCACCCTCGTGGGAAGTGGCACGAGACCTGGTGAGCGTCGCCGACAGTGGCGAGCGTGGGCGACTCGCTGATGCAGCGTTCGTTACCCTCGCCGACCGGACATCGCGAAGCGAACTGGCAGCCGCTCGTGGGGCCGGCGTCATTGGTGATGTCACCTTTGAGCGCGATTCGTGTGCGTTGTCGTTCGAGCTGGACGTCGGGGATTGGGCTAGCGGAGAGCAGCGCCTGCGTGTACGGGTGGGCAGGGTCGCGAAAGATGCTCTCGGTGACACCGTGCTCGACGATCTTACCGAGGTACATTACAGCGATCTCATCTGCGATGTGTTCGACGACGGCGAGATCGTGTGAGACGAACAGATAGGTCAAGTTGAGCCGTTTCTGCAAGTCGATGATCAGGTTGAGTATTTGGGCTTGGACCGACACGTCGAGCGCTGAAACGGGCTCGTCGAGAATGAGCACCTTTGGCTCGAAGGCAAGCGCCCGGGCAATACCGACACGTTGGCGCTGGCCGCCCGAGAACTCGTGTGGATAGCGGTCGGCCATCGTGGGATCGAGACCGACCAATTCCATCAGTTCGCTCACCCGCTGTCTGGCTTGGTGGTGGTTCATGCGGAGGTGGACGGTGAGCGGTTCGGAAACGGTTTGATACACCGACAATCTTGGGTTGAGTGACCCATATGGGTCCTGAAAAACGACCTGTAGCTGTTGGCGGACCTTCTTGAGCTCTGACCTTCGCAGCGAGAGCACATCGCGAGCTTCGCTCGGGTCGGTTTGCAGCAGGACCTGACCCGAGGTGGGTTCGATGAGTCGAAGGATGGCCTTCACCAGTGTGGTTTTGCCGCAGCCCGACTCGCCGACGAGCCCGAGCGTTCGGCCCTCCGGGACATCGAGCGAGATGCCCTTCAGTACATCGGTTCGTGTGCTCTCCCCGAACGACAGGGCAGAGCCGTGCACATATGTGTGGTGCACGTCACGGATTGAGAGTGCATACACGACGCTTTTATCGTCGTCGTTTTGGTTGTTGGTTTTGGCTGTGACCTGACTCACCTCCAAATGCTATAACATACTATCGGTAAAGGCAATACAGCGACCGCCGATCTGACGGCGGCGCTGAGGAGGAAGGGGATAGTCATGAGTCAGGAATATCGAGGTTCGATGGGGGGGATGGAGGAGGCCGAACTCGATGAGTTCCTCCAATCAGACGCGCTGTCGCGTGTCGCATGTTTGAAACCGGACGGATCGCCGTATGTGGTGCCGATCTGGTACCAGTGGGACGGTAAGAGTTTTTGGTTCGTCGGCCGGGAGCGGGCCGCTTGGTGCCGCTACATGGAAAACGATCCGCGCGTATCGATGGTGATCGACAAGGAACACGGTCGTCCTGACGAGAGCAGCGGTGAGATCAAACAGATCCCGAAAGTGATGACGTCGGGGCGCGTCGAGATCGTCGAGCGGCCGAACTTAGGGGGAGCCTGGGTCGACATCGCCGCGAAGATGGCGGTCCGCTACCTGGGCGAAAACGGCCCGAGCTATCTCGAGTCGACGCTCAAACAGCCGCGTTGGCTGGTGAAGCTCACACCCGACGATTTCAGAACCTGGAAAGGCATGGGCTGGGCCAAGCGCTACTGGGTCGATACGAGCGGTGGCCCATCGTACGAAGAGGCGCACGGCCTCGCCGAATGACGAGCGGTTCCGAACGAGTCAGAAGCTCGTTCGGAACGATGTCATGGCGTTAGCGACCATCCCGCGGTCGCTGGTGGTGAAAAGCGATACACCCCGTCGGCGGTAGTCCGCGGCCCGGGCGACATCGGCGATTGGGATGCCCACCGGGACGCCGTGCGCCCGACCTGCCGCGAGCACTCGATCGAGGGCTGCTTCCAGATCCGGGTGGGCGTACTCGGCCGGGCAGCCTAGGGCGACCGAGAGGTCACTGAGCCCTACGAACAGGCAGTCGACGCCGGGCACCGAGGCGATTGCGTCGACAGCATCGACCCCGTCCTGTGATTCGACCTGGATCACGCACACAACACCACGATTCGCCTCGGGGATGTAGTCAGCAAGTGTCATCGTGACTCCCCATCCCATGTTGCGTGAGCCCGCAGCCCCTCTGGTGCCATCCGGTGGATACCGACAGGCGCGGGCAGCAACGGTGGCCTCGTCGGCTGACTGCACCTGTGGGAAAACGATCCCCCGAGCGCCGGCGTCGAGCGCACGGGTGGCAAGTGATTGCTGGATGGTACCGACCCGCAACAGCGGGAAGGTGCCCGAGTAGAGCGCGGCCAAACACATTGCTGACAACCGCTCCCAACCCACCGGTGTGTGCTCGGTGTCGAGGATAACGAAGTCGAGCCCGACAGCGCCACAGATCTCGACTACCTCAGGGCCGCCGACCTGGATGAACGTACCGAGCGTGAGTTCGTCCGCAACCAGCTTGTCCTTGAATCGTCTGTCGGTACGGATATCTGGGAAAGTCATGATTCCTCGCTCAATTTCTCGGGTTGGACGTCGTCGAAGGAGGCCGTCTGAGGAAGTCGAGGATGACTGCCATCGATTCGTTGGCCCGCTCGGCGTAGTGGCCGCGGCCACTGCCCTCAAAGACAGCGAGCGTGGCGTTCGGAATCATCTCGGCTACCTTGCGTGCGCCGACGCGACTGGGGCCGGCATCGAACGGCGTGAGGACGTCTGCCGAACCGACCATGACCAGTGTTGGTGATGAGATGTAGGGCAGATCCGCACGAACGTCGGAATCGATCATTACTTGGCAGGCGTCGGTGAAGACATCGGTGTCGGCATTACGGCTCGCGGAGTCGGTCATCTCGTCGACGAGCGTGTCCAGGCCGACGAGATCGATGTGCGCTCGGGAAAATGCCTTGTTCACCAGCTCCTCCGCAACTTCTCGCGAGCCGACTCCGTATGCCCGTGCCAGGTGTTGCCACACGTGAAAGTGTGACTCGGCCATGCCGTCGCACTTGGCAACAGCGCCGGCTCCGAGGAGTAGTTTGGCGACCCGTTCGGGGTGCGCCACAGCGAACGCGATCGTGATGAAGCTGCCCATCGAGCCTCCGTGCACGTGGCCCGACCCTTTCCGAGGTAGTCCAGCAGCGCGACGAGATCATCGCACCACACGTCGATCGTGTAGAGATGCGATGATCTCGTACTCAGGCCGTAGCCGCGATGGTCGTAGTCGAGCACCTCGAAGTGTTCGCTGAGGCGAGGGGTGACGGTTTCGTATCGCTCGTGGGCGCTCACCGGGCCACAGACTTGTTCGACGCACTCTCCCTTGCCGGTGAGTTGATACCAGAGAGTGGTGCCGTTGACCTCGGCTATGCCGTGCATGTGGGCTCCAGGTGGGTTGGAGGCGCGTGGCGCCCCACGTTTAATGTGTTGTCCAGCCGCCGTCGACGGCGAGGATCGAGCCGGTGACGTAACTCGAAGCGTCGGATGCAAGAAACAGCAGCGGTCCAATGATCTCGGAGATCTCGGCCCATCGTTTGAGCGCCACCTCTTGGTTGATGACACGGAGCGCGTGCTCCGAATACTGCTGGCTGAGGTTCATGTCGGTGAGGAAGGGCCCTGGCGCGAGGGCGTTCACATTGATCGGGATATCTGCCCACTCCATGGCCAACGCTCGTGTGATCTGATGCACCGCACCCTTCGCCGAGGTATACGCCGTCCGGTCGGATGCCGCGATTGTGCCGAATGTGGAGCCGAGATTGATGACTCGCCCCGCTGGGGCTTTGGCAAGTAGCCGGTGAGCGGATCGGCACATGAGCCAAGTCCCGGTGACATTGACGGCGAGCGAGCGCTCGAAGTCGGCCACGGACAGCTCGTGGATCGCGCCGCGTAGGTTGATGCCGGCATTGTTTACCAGGATGTCGAGCCGCCCAAAGGCACCCTCGACCTCGGCGACCACGCGTTCGCAGTCGGCTTCGTCGGCGACGTCGCCGACGATTCCGATGATCTGGCCGTCAGCGATCTCAGCGATCTCGGCGGCCCGATCGGTGATGTCGGCCTCGGTAGTGCTCGTGATTGCAACATGTGCTCCAGCTTCTGCGAGCGCCGTTGCTATCGCCGCGCCTAGCCCGCGTGAGCCACCCGTGACGAGTGCAGCGCGTCCGCTCAAGTCAAAGAGTTCATGGAGGGGCATGCGCCGGGTGTCCCTCAATCCGACGAATCAGTGAGCCCGTGGGCCTCTTCATATGAAATCGTCTTGTCGTTTTCCACCCAGTACTTCTTGGCCCAGCCAGTCCCTTCCCAGGTCTTCAGCACTGTTGGTTCGACGCGAAACAACCAGCGCGGCTGGTTGATCGATTTTTGGATGTATTCCGGACCGTTTGGGCCGAGGTAGCGGACCGCCATCTTCGAGGCGATCTCGACCCATGCGCCACCGACGTTAGGTTGCTCGATGATCTCGGCCATGCCCTGCGCCCATACCTTCGGCATCTCGAAGAAGCGGTTGTTGGCTTCGTCCTTGACCGATCCTTCGTCGATCACGAGGCCGCAGCGGCGGTTCGTGGCGAGGATCGCGGCGATCTCGGCGCGCTCGCGAAGTACGAACCAGAACGCCGTGCCATCCCAGTGGTACCACGCAGGGACGATGTGGGGAAAGCCGTCGTCGTTGATCGCCGAGAGGCGCACCAAGGCGTTTCCCTCCAGGTAGAAGTCCCTCCGGTGGGGATCCATTGCGCCGATTTTACCGCGCCAACCTTCAGCCATTACCGCTCCTCAATTGCCCTTGTATCCGGGTCTGCGCTCTGGAACAGATCGAAATTATATTATTTTGACCATACCGACGAGCCCGAGGGTTGTCAATCAGGCCGCATGGATGACATTTGGCCGCTGGGCTGTGCATCGCGTTGCCCGGTCGTGGCTGTTGCGGGGTCGTGCCAGCGTCAGTTGTCTGGCACGTCGTAGGCCTGGGCTGTGAGCGCGCCGTCGACGATGAGGTTCGTTCCTGAGACGTAGGCGGCGTCGTCCGACGCGAGGTACAGAAATGCACGGGCGATGTCGTCGACCGAGGCGAGGCGGTTCATTGGGACCACCGGAAACCCCTCTGCTCGCCACTTGTCCATCAACTCCGCGCTGGTGAGGTCGATGGATTGCTGCGTATCGGCCGGGCCGGGGCTCACACAGTTCGCCCGGATGCCGAACGGAGCACACTCGACAGCAATTGCTTTGGCCAAGGCGACGAGGCCCGCCTTTGCAACGCTGTACGAAGTGAAGCCGCGGCCATGGCCCAGCGAAGCGACCGAAGAGGTGAACAAAATCACGCCGCCTCCGGTTTCCTTCATCGCTGTGACGGCACTGTGGGAGAGCGCGAAGTAGGCGTCGAGATTGACCGACAAGATGTGTCGCCACGACTCGTCGCTTATGTCGAAGAAATGGTCGTCGGCCCACGCCGCGGCATTGCTGATCATCACGTCGAGCTTCGGGTTGGTTGCTAGGGCGTGGGCGATGGCGTCGCGACAGTTGGTCATCGAGCTGAGATCGGTGCAGATCGAAACGGGCACCGCTCCGGCGGCCGTCACTCGCTCGGCTGTGGCGTCAAGCCGTTCCTGGATGCGATCGACGAGGTAGACGTACGAGGCGCCCTCCTCGGCAAATAGTTCCGCGGTCCGTTGGCCGAAGCCACTGCCGGCCCCGGTGATGAACACGTTTTTACCGGTGAATCGACTCATGGAACGAAACCCCTAATGTTGCGGCCTCGCCATTCTGGCTGGCCTCCGGTTGTGCTTGCATTCGCTGTGAGCCTTGGCGGTTTGATTGCGCCGTCAGTGACACTCTTGCGAGGAACAGAATTCAAATACTATAGTAAATGTTCTGAACCGCAAAGGAGTCCCGGTGGTCGAGTTCGAGCAATCCCACTACGTCCAGGAGAACACGGGAGCAGGCGGTGAAGGCCGCGGCGGGTGCCGATCGCTCCGGGCACTCTTGGCATGGTCCGAGCCTCGCTGGCCGCCGATGCCGGCACGATCGAAACTGGAATCAATCGAATCGCTGCACATCTGCAGCAACGGAAAGGATGATCGTGTTATTCGATAAAATCGAGGACCGTCTGGACGATGAGTCGCAACGAAAAGTGGCAGCGTTTATCGCTGACCATGCGGATGATATTTTCGAGTTCACCTGCGCGCTGATCCGCACGCCGTCGGTGAACCCGCCGGGTGATGAGGTCGCAGTGAGTAAAGTGGTCATGGATCGACTCGCCCAACTTGGGATCGAGGACTGCTCGATTGCCGCATGTCTCCCCGAACGCCCGAACGTCATGGCGCACGTGGCAGGCACATCGCCAGGCCCAACCCTCATGCTCTCAGGGCACCTCGACACCAAACCGGCCGGGAACATGGATGAGTGGGAGACCGATCCGTGGGTTCCGATGGTGGTCGGCGATCAGCTCGTTGGCCTCGGCTCGGGCGATATGAAGGCTTCGATCGCGGCGATGGTCTACGCCGCCGCAGCGCTGCGCCACCTCGGAGAGTTTCCAGGTAAGTTGTCGCTCGCGCTGACCGCCGACGAAGAGAACGGATCTCAGTACGGATCGAAGTGGCTCGCCGCCGAGGGGTACCTCGAAGCCGACGTGTGTGTGATTGGCGAACCGGCCGGCGTGCACGAGGAATGGGAGTCGATCCACCTCGTGTCGCGGGGAGCGGCGTTGTTCAAGGTCGTCGTACTCGGAACCCAAATGCACTCCTCGATCTCTGACCAGTTGCCCGCCGTCAATGCGACGCTCAAGATGGCCGAGCTGGCATTGAAGATGCAACGCGAGCTCCGTGGCTATCTGACCTTCGACGATCATGAGTACTGCCGCCTGGGGCCGACCGTCAATGTCGGTGTGACGGCGGAGGCCGGCGTGACCTATGGGGTGTTTCCCGGACGTGCCGAGTTTGGGGTCGACGTCCGCACGATCCCCGGTATGACAGAGGAGCAGGTCCAGGCTGATGTCCAGCGGTTCCTCGACGATGCGGTGGCCTCTGACCCCGAGCTCGATGCAGAACTCGAGTGGAACCTCATGGTCGGCGCTACCGAGATCGACGCGTCCAACCCGATCGTGCAATCACTGGCCGATGCGTCCCAAATCGTGCTTGGACACACACCCCGTCTCGACGCATTTCCGGGCGCGACCGACGCGGCGTACATCCAGATTGTCGCCGGCGTGCCGTGCATTGCTTCATTTGGGCCCGGCTTCCTTCCCCGCGCTCACAGCCCGAACGAGTCGATGCACAAGGACGGTGCAGCCGAGGCAGCGATGATCTACGCCCTGTCGGCGCTCGACTACTTGACCACACAGACCGCGAACACCCCATGAATGAGCGGACGGTCGCTGTATCAACGGTCAAGACCGGCGTGGTGCTCGCTGCCCCAAGGCTCGATGTTCGGCGAATCCTGAACCTCTGATCCGGTTGTTTCGTTCAGGTGGTGCTTGCGTCGAGCAGCCAGTCGAGGGTGAAACGGTTCCACTCGTCGGGCATTTCCGAGAACGCTATGTGACTCGACCTCTGACCAGCGAACACGTGCAGTTCGGAGCCGGGAATCCGGCGTTGCACCTCGCGTCCGTAATGCGTCGGCACCTGCCAGTCGACCTCCCCGGACGTGATCAGAGTCGGCACCGAAATCGAGTTCAGCCGATCCATCGTGTCGTGGGTTTTGTCGGCGTGGAAATGGCCGAGGATGCCTTGCTGCGACGGTGGGTGGGGATTCTCGAGGATGAACGCCCGTTCGAAGGCTTCGAGTTGCTCGGGTTCGTCATTGACAAAATGGGGGCTCGCGACCCACATCAGCGCCAGCCGGATGTACATGGCCATGTCGTTCTGGAGCACCGGCACCTCCATCGTGTCAATCATTCGACAGAACCACGTATCGGACAAACCCCAGGTGCAGTGCAACTGCAACGTTGTCAGAAGTTCAGGATGGTTGATCGCAAACTCCTGCGACGTTGCAGAGCCGAGCGAAAGCCCTGACAGGTGTACCGGCCCGCAGTCGAGAAAGCGTGCGAGCGCGGCCGCGTCATCGGCCAGTGACCGCATGGTGTACGCGGTTGGATCCGAGGTGTGCGTCGATTGGCCGGTGCCGCGAGCGTCGTATGTGATGACCGTGTACGAGTCGCGGTACGCCTCGACCTGAGACGCCCAGTTGTCGTGGCTCGCAGCAGTGCCCATAATGAGCAGCAGCGGAGGGCCGGCGCCCTCGACCTCGTAGTACATGTCCATGCCAGTCGGGAGCGCCGCGAAGGGCATTGCTGAGCCTCTTTCCAGGTCGAAAATCGGCGCACTCAGACCGAGTGGCCACCCGGATCGTATAATATCGTAGAGGTGGTGGTAGCGCTAGCGCCTTGTGCGCTTGTGGCCGTTGCCGCTGGAGATTCTCGATGAACCCGGCTGGCAGGTGCTGCTAAAGAATTGCGAGGTTAGCCACATCGAGATCGGCTTGATTGGAAGCAATCTCTGGGCGGATCAGGTCAATGGTGTTCTGTAAATGATTCTTGAGCGCGTTGGCAGCGCCGACGTGGTTTCCGCTACTGAGGTTCTCGGCGATCTCGCGATGCTGGGAATCAGCGTCACCGCGGTAGTCGATCGACAGTCGCTGGTATCGCGCCGAGTGAAGCCAGAGTTCATTGATGACTTTGAGCCGGCGCGGCGAGTTGGCTCGCTCATAGATGAAGAAGTGGAAATCGCGGTTGAGGGCGAGCTGCGACAGTTTGTCGTTCTGCTTGTTCGCAGTGGTTGAGTAGGTGAGAAGGTCTGCAAGGTAAGCGTTGTCGTCACTGGTGAACGGTGTAGCGCGCCGGACGGCTTCGCACTCAAGATCGATCCGGAACTCGTAGATGTTTTCCAGGTCTTCGATCGACAGCGAGGTCACGAAGGCGCCTCGGTTATGCACGAATTTGACGAACCCCTCGGCCTCGAGCACGCGCAACGCTTCGCGCACTGGGATGAAGCTTGTGCCGCAGCTCGCCGCGATCTGATTGGGAAGCAGCTTCGAACGAGACGGAAAGCGTCCTTCGATGATTCCGTCTCGCAGATGCTGCAGAACATGTTCGACGTTGCTAGTAGCGAAGCCTGAGCCCTCGCGTCCATCGATCTTGTCAGTGTGCATAGGAGGCTATGATCTTATAGGCGATTTGGCGTCAGTAGTTCTGACTATTTCTTCTGCTCCGCGGATGACTACTGCGTCCGCTCCTCGTATGCGGCAGCGGTACGAAATGCGAGGCACCGGTGCCGGCACGGGCGGCGATTTGTAGCCCGATCGGAAGCCCAGAACGACGAGGCCGTAGTGAGCGCCGCCACTCCAGACCCAGTCGAAGTACCCGACGCCGTTGGTCTGGGCCTGTCGGAAGCGGAGACCATTCTCGAGATTGTCGAGACCGAGGATGCAGCCGGCGAGTGGAGTCCCCCCGCTTTGTGAGGCAGGGGTTGTTGTGAAATTTTATGCGACGGCTGAGGCAGCGTAGATCTCGGCCGGAGTGTGATGTTGCAGTCCGGCCTGGTGTCGTTGCCGGTTGTAGAACGTTTCGATGTAGTTGAACAGAATTGTCCGCAGCTCGGACCGCGTGATGTGTTTCCAATCGCCGTGAATCGGCAGCACGTCACGCTTGACCGTCGCCCACGTCGACTCCATCGCGGTGTTGTCGAAACAGTCTTCGGTCGACCCGTAGGACGCTCGGAGATTCCAATCCGACAGTCGGTTCGCGAACTCGAGCGAGGTGTATTGGGTGAATTCCCTCGATCCGCATGGTGCACCAGTTCTCCGTCAGGCTGACGACGAGCAAGCGCCATCACCAACGCGTTGACAACAAGATCAGTGGTCTGGCGTTCGCCCATCGACCAGCCGACCATCGACCGGTCATGAAGATCGACGATCCCAGCAAGGAACAATTTCCCGGCCAAACATTTGAACTCACTGATATCAGCCACCCAACGCTGATCCGAACGCTCCGCTGTGAAGTCGCGTTCCAACAGATCAGGAGCGTGTGCGGTGTTCGGCCGGCCACGCCGCCAACGTTTGCGGCTGTGCGCCCCGACGAGTCCCGCGTCGGCCATCAGGCGGGCGACGCGGTTCTCACCGATCCGCCAGCCGTTACGTCGGAGCTGTCCGAACAAGCGCGGTGATCCATAGGTGGATCGCGACGCGACATGAGTGTCATAGATCGCGTTCGTCAACCACGCATCAGCCAGTTCGCGGTTCGAGATTCGTGGGCGTTTCCACCGGTAGTAGCGGGCGCGGCTGACGCCGACCAACTCATAAAGCCGCTTCACCTTCAACAGGTGACGATTGTCATCAACAAACCAGCAGCGACTCACCTGGTCGTCTCTTTCGCAAAATACACAGCCGCCCGTTTCAAGATCTCACGATCCTGTTTCAGCTCGGCGTTCTCCTTGTGGAGCCCCTTCAACTCAGCACGCTCGTCATCACTGAGCGCTCCTGGCGTGTTGTTGCGCTCATGTTCCTTGACCCACGTAGACAGCGATCCGTCGTGAATGCCAAGCGACTCTGCGACCTTGGATCGCGGTCTGTCGCCCGACAAGAACAACTCGACTGCCTCGCGTCGGAATTCCTCGGTGTACTTCGATGGTCGACCCATCCTGGCCTCCTTCCCTGAGACACTCTCTCAGAAATCGGTGCCTCAAGAAATGGGGGAACTCCACGGGGCGCTTCACATCGTGTGGTCACCTCGTCACTAACTCATCGCACGCGACTTTGAGAAACGAACCAAGTCGACCCTCGATTTCCTGCGTGAGAACGGGCTCCCCGTGGAAGTCGTCCCGGTGTCGATCTACGTCGAGCCGCAAGGCCGCCGAATCGGTGACATCGAATCCGACCATAAGCCGACGGCTGCTGCAAGCAGGGCCCGTCTCGGCTCGCCCCAAGCCGCACGGACTGCGGGTGCAGTAAGTGTCCGAGCGGTCAGACACGACCAAGAAGCGATTGCGGCGCCCGAAGCCTTGCGGATGGCGAATCGGACGGTTTCGTCACCTTTTTGCACGACTGCATCGCATGTGTGAGCCGGCTCCAATGGCCAACGCCGAATATCTGCTATAATATTTTATCGAACTTAAGTGCGAGACTCTGCGTCATGCGGCGCCGTTCAGCGCCAAGGGAAAGATGCTGGTTGGCGATGCCTGATTTGATCGCTGAGGAGTTCGCACAGCGCGGTTACTGCGTTGTCCCGGCGTCAGATCCCGACACGCTCCGCCGTCTGCGCGTCACGGTGACCGATCTGTGCTACGAACTCCTCGGACTACCCGCTGCTCGTGCCCAGGATCACGAGGCTGAGGACCTCGACCAACTACACCGTCACCTGCTCGGTGCAGCGTCAGCGACCCGGTTGCGCAACGACCTGACCAGAGCGCTCGTCGAGCGGATGCCGGCGGGTCGTGCGGTGTTCGACTCCTTCGAGCAGTGGATCCGTCTGCTCGTGGGCAACGATGTGCTCTCACAACGGGTGGCCAACGTTGTGCTGCAACCGCCCGGCGACCCGCACCCGACCGAACTGCACCGCGACGCCCCGGCGAACTCACCGTACGAAGTGGTCGCCTGGGTGCCCCTCGTCGATTGCTACGCGACCAAGAGCATGTACCTGCTCGACCGCGACGCATCGGCGCTTGCGCTCCGGCACCATCGGGAGCACCCTGACGACGCCACCGGCCTGCAGCGACTGCTAGACGAGCACGCCGAGTTTGTGTCGGTGCCCTTCGGCCACGCGTTGTTGTTCTGGTCGGGCCTGTTCCACGGGTCGGTTGCGAACGCCGAACCCACCACGCGACTGTCGCTTAACACCCGGTTCAAGCATCTCTTTGCGCCTTTAGGCATGAAGGACCCCTTCCGCTACTTCGAGGTGCTCGAGACGACCCCGCTCACCCGTCTGGGGCTGGCATTCCAACGCGAGGAAAAGTGAGATGCGCCGATTCGTCGGGGTGTTACTGGAGTTCGATGCGGCGGTCAATCCCGAGCCCGGTGTAGCGCGGGCGCCGACGATTGCCGAGCAGGTCACGGCCCTGGCGCGTCTGGCTGAGCGTCTGGGAGGCCGCTTGGAGCAAGAGTTACTCATCGCTCGACGCGGTAAGGGCCTCGATTCCGCAGCGCTCGACCATCTGGTAAGTTTGCCGGTCGATGGGGTGCTGCTGTTCTCGCTCGACACCTTGCGTGATGACAGTCGGGTGGACCTGAAGGGGTTGCGTCGCTGCTGGCAACTTGGCGGGCGACTCGCCCTGTTGGTCGAAGATCTCCAGTTCCTCGACGCCACCGGGTTTGCCTCGTTCATAGACTTCGTCTTGGCGATGAACCTCGTGCGGCGTCGTGATTCCTCGGCGGCGTGGTTCGCACTCGTGAACGAGGTATCGGCTGCATGAAGCTGAAGCTTCGTACGTGGTGGATCGCCAGTGGCGTGCTGGTGGTGCTGATGGCACTGGCGCTGCTCGGCCCGTTTGTGTATTTGTGGCTCAGTGACGAGCCTCCGGCGTTGGTGTCGCAGCGCATCGTCAACGACGGGATCATTACCGCTGCCGAACTCGATGGCGTCTGGCGCATCGGTGACGGCTCGATCGTCGGCTACCGGGTGCAGGAGAAGATAGCCCTCGCCGACCTGATGGCCGTAGGCCGCACCTCCGGTGTCACGGGTGAGTTCACGGTCCTGAACGGAGTGCTCGAGACTGCCGAGTTCACCGTGGATATGGACAGGTTCGCAAGCGACCGCAGTCAACGTGACGCGCAGTTCCGCACCAGGATCATGGACGTGGCCACCTATCCAACCTCGACGTTCCGGCTCACCGAGCCGGTGACGGTGCCGGCGTCGACCACCGTGGCGACGATGGACCCGTTCATCGCCATCGGCGAGCTCACTTTGCGCGGCAGCACGAAACCGGTCGTGTTCGACATCTATGCCGTCATCGCCGATGGCCGCCTCCGGCTGACCGGCTCGACCGAGATTATGTTCCGCGAGTGGGGCATCCCCAATCCGTCAGTGCCCGAAGCGTTTGTCTACACGGGCAAGACTGGCATCCTTGAGTTCGATCTCGCCTTCGATCCTGTTCGGTGAGGGCGTTGTACCCTTGCTTGGTCACGCCACAGCGGCTGAAACGCTTGATACCTGCGGGCATCTGTGGCCGGACGACGACGATCAGGGCGGCAATTGACAGTGTGTTTGGCGAAGCTAAGGAACCGTTGAGGAATATCGGTGGTCTGATGACCTCGTAGGGAACGATAAAGCCCTGGTCAGTGGTGTGCGCAATGGTGAGGTGGCCTATAAGCGGGATTCTGTAGATCGACCGAAGTCGACCCGGCAGCCATCCATCTTTGCGACCTACCCGAGGATGTGCCGTCGAAACGGTACGAACGGGCCGTTCATGTCCTCTGCTCGGTCTTGCTCCGGGTGGGGTTTACCAAGCCAGCCACGTTGCCGTGACTGCTGGTGCGCTCTTACCGCACCGTTTCAGCCTTACCTGTGATGAACCATCCTCGAAAGGCGTCTCATCCATCGGCGGTCTCTCTCTGTTGCACGTCCGTCAGGTCACCCCAACCTGGCTTTCGCCAGCACCCTGCCCTGTGGAGTCCCGACTTTCCTCGACGGCATCACCCGAAGGCCCACCGCCGCGGCTACCCGGCCACCTCACCATTGCGATGAGGAGCCTACGGGGTCAGCTGAGTTCTTCGTAGATGAATGAGTTGGCCGCTGGCGTGGCGAGGAGGAACGTCGTCCGTGAGCCATTCTCGTCAGCTTCACCGATGATCAGTTCTTGCTGGGCAAGTGAACCGAACGTGGAGTTGATGGCGTACATGGCCAGCGTGTTCTCCGGTGTGCGCTCGACGTCTTCGTTGACAAGCGCCGGGCTAAACCGATTGTCTGTTCCGAATGCATTGAGAATCAACGCAGCGCTGTAGCGGGATTCTTCGGCGGAGGCGTTGGCAGTGGCGAGGCGCTGCTCCGGCTCGGTCAGGATGCCGGTGAGCGACTGATGCGTCGATGCTGCAAGGTTCTCGAGCGTGATGGCAAGGTTGATGACGTCGCGAAGAACATCGTCGCTCGTGCTGATCGCTTCGACAATCGGGGCGATTGCACGTTCCATGATCCACGGGTTCGTATCGGTCCACGCAGTGCCGCCGGCAGCGACGGTCAGTTCGGCCATCTTGTCGGCAGTGGCTTGGTGATTCGCTTGCAGACGCTCGATCAGCTCAGCGGTTGATCCTTCGAGGACGCCAAGGCCCTTGGCGGTGTCATACACGGCAAGAGCAGTGAGTTCGAGCGACGACGCGGTGCGGAGTAGAACGACATTGTTGACCGCGTAGTCGGGCGGCGACAGGATCGGGTCAGCGTTGCCGACTCGGCCGGGGGCGGTGTCTCCACCGCGATCGTCACCGCATGCTGCGACCAGCGCTGCAAGCGAAACCGACAGGCCGCCAATCCGTAAAGCCTGGCGGCGACCGACGCGGGCGTCGAGGTTCGCTGTGGTGAGGGGAGTCGAGTCGGTCATGCTGCACCGCCAGAGAGTTCGAGGGGCGCAGCGGAGTTGCTGAGCATCTCGTCGAGGTTGGAAGCGAAACCGGCAAGGCTGGTGAAGACAACAGCCTGACGGGATTCGGTGGTGATGATCGAGGCAGTGAGCTCGATGGCGTCGATGCTCTCGTAGTTGGCGAGCAAGGCGGTGTGGGTGGCCACCGCAATGTTCTCGAGCGTCCGAGCGGCTGCGCCGAACGCCTGGGCATCGCTGACAGCAAAGAGGCTGCGCTGAGAGTTGAAGACATCCTCGTTGCGCTCGTTGGCTGAGATGCCGGTGGCGCCGGAGATGGCCTGTGCATACGCCCCGTGATTCTTCGCAACAACGCTGGCCAACTGAGCGACGTCACCGTCGAGTTCGGCGGCGGCCTGCTGGTACAGATCGCGAGCTGCGAGTTCAAGACGCAGTGCAGCGTTCAGTGCGATGCGGTCGGCGTTGGTGGGCTTGTCTGGAGCGGCAGCAGCAGTTGTGCTGCTGGCGATTGCTACGGCGGTGCCAGCCGCGACGATGCCGCCGAGGCCGAGCAGGGAGCGCCGCGACGATGCGCGCTCAGTGGTGTCGAGATCCACGAGGGATGGTCCTTTCGAGTTCATGCAGAGAACAGCCTGGTAGTTCGGGCGCTGGTGTTCCAATTCGCTCGCTGATTCTAGGGCCAATGTACGCCGCGAGCGGTGATTGATCAGAAGTCAAGCGCAGACAGATCGGGAATCCATCCCGCAGCCCGGGAGAGCGCATCAGCCCAGCTCAGCCTAAGTGCATGACGATCAACGCCGGTGTCGGGGACCGCAGTGTGTGCCGGACTCCACAGGGCATCGATGTCGCCAACGTCGTTCCACACGCCAATACCGACGCCTGCGAGGAACGCAGCGCCCAGCGTCGTGGCCTCGACGACCGGTGCGACCTCGACCGGCAGACCCGTCACATTGGCAAGTGCCTGGACGAATGTGGGGTTGCGGCTCATGCCACCGTCGATGCGCAACGCGGCCAGCTCGATGTCGGTGTCAGCAACTGCTGCGTCGACCAGGTCGGCGCCTCGATGTGCAACGCCTTCGAGCACGGCGCGCACCACATGGCGGCGTTCGGTCCCCCGAGTGAGACCGAGCAGAGTTCCGCGGGCGCCGTAGTCCCAATTGGGTGTACCAAGCCCCAGTAGCGCCGGCACGTACATCACGCCACCCGAGTCGGTGCACTGCGATGCGACTTCGTGGCTTTGCTCGGCTGTATCGATGAGACCCATATCGTCACGGAGCCACTCGACGTTGGTGCCAGCCGACAGCATGATGCCTTCGACGCCCCAGGTGAGGACGCCTCCCAGCGACCAGACCGGGAGTGGATAGGTGCCATGGGCATAACGGTTGGCCGCCTCGGGTGTGCCGCTATTGGTGCACACGTCGAGCATGCCACCCGTGCCGAACGTGATCTTGGCTTGGCCGGGTCGAACACATCCCTGGCCAATGAGCGATGCCTGCTGATCGCCGATGAGTGCGGCGATTGGCGGGCTGCCCGGGAGCGCTGTGGCATGTCCGATCACGCTTGCTGAGTCGACTACATCGGGAAGGATTGCTTCGGGAATTGAGAAGGCCTCAAGGATGTCGTTCCGCCATCCGGTGCCGTCGATCGAGCGCAGGCCGCTGGTGGTTGCGGAAAAGTTGGTGTGATCGGCGACGTGGACCGCACCTTCGGTCAGGATCCACGCCAACCAACTGTCGAGGGTGCCAGCGCAGAGGTCGCGACCCTCAAGGTCAGGTGTGTTGGCCAGGATCCACTGGATTTTCGTTGCGCTCTGGTTGGGAGCCATTGCCCAACCATGCTCGGCCTTGGCCATGATGCACTCCATCACGGTGCGCAGGTCCTGCCAGCCCAGGCCCGGGCCAACCGGTTTTCCCGTGGCCCGATCCCAAACGACGACGCTGGCCCGCTGATTGGTGATGCCGACGGCATCGATCGGCGCATCGACCCGGGCTAAAACGGTGTGCGCAGCATCAAGCGAAAGTCGCGCGATGTCGGTGGCATCGAACTCGACGAGGCCGGGTGAGGGGCTGCTCGGTGGGCACGATCGGTACTCGAACGCCACGATCGACAGTGTGTCGTCAACCACTGCGGCTCGAAGGCCGCTCGTGCCAACATCGATCACCAGAAACTGTGCCATCAGCGACTCCTTCGTTGCGACGGGACGAAGCCGCGTCGCTGCAACCGATTGCCGAGAATACCGCCCATCAAGCCAGCAAATGCCACGAAGGTGAGCGTGAAGAAAATACTCAACCAGTTGATCGTGCTGCCCCTGAGGAGGGCCACAAGGATCAAGATGGCCTGCACAACAAGGAACGTTCCCGACGCTGTGACGATCCCGTGACTGAATGGCGCCCCGGCTCGCTGGACCCAGGCAGCGCAACCGGCGCCGAGCGTGAAGCCGAGCACGAACCCGAAGAACAGCAAAGTGTTCGTTCCGTTGCTGTCTGAATCGAGCAGGGCGGCGAACACGAAGAACGGAACGGCGAACACCAACGTGACGCCTGCACCGGCACGCAGCGCATCGACGTCCCATCGGCCGGGCAGCACAGCGTTGATTTTGTCCAGCGGATTGGTCACGGCCACGGAACCTCGCCGAAGCTGGACACGAATCCAAGCTTGCCAGGGTTCATGATCCCTTGCGGGTCGAACGAGTCCTTGACCCGCTGCAACACGCCATGTGCTTCGCCAAGCGCCTCGGCCATGAAGCGCTGGCGGTTGAGGCCGACGCCGTGGTGGTGCGAGAGGTTGCCGCCGTTTGCGAGCACGGCTCGAGTGCCAACGTCCCACATCGATACGTACGTGGACTCGATCTCGTCGGCAGGCGGTGTGGCAGCGAAGGTGAAGTACAAGCAGGCGCCGTCGGCGTAGCTATGGGAGAGGTGGCAGGTGGCGGCCCGGGCGTGTGGTACTTCAAGCAGGGCCTCGCGGACCCCGTCGAAGATGCCAATCAGCGCAGACCACGGCGCCGCAATCTCCATCGTGTCGACCACGAACCCCTTGCGGGTCAGGCCTTGCAGTGCGCTGGTGTCGTTGCGGTGCTGCATCCAGGCCTCGACCAACTCAACGTCACCCGAACGGCCGCCAGCGTTCTGACACGCGTCGTCGACGACGCGCATCGTTCCGTCGACGAGATGTTGGTTCCCCTCGTCGAGGACGAGCAAGGTGCAGGTTGTGCCATCACCGCCGCGGCCGCGAGCTGACTCGGGGCCGTCATACAGGCGCAGCACCGCTGGCGTTGCCCCCGAGCGCATGGTGAGGCGGCATGCCTCGACACCGGCCTCGAACGTGTCGAACATGTAGGTCGCCCGACGCTCGGTCGCGGCCAACGGGTGGGCTTTCAACCAGACGTTGGTGATCACTCCCAGCGTGCCCTCGGAGCCAACCAAGAGGTCGGTGAGGTCAGGCCCGGCCGCTGCAGCCGGAGCGCCACCGGTGCGGATGACCGTGCCATCGGGCAGAACCGCTTCGAGGCCGACCACCATTTCTTCAATTTTCCCGTAGCGCGTCGAGTACTGCCCGGCACCGCGGGATGCGACCCAACCGCCGACTGTTGCCAAGTCGAAGCTCTGGGGGAAGTGCCCGACCGACAGGCCGTGCTCGTCGTTCAAAATCCGTTCGAGGTCCGGGCCGAACGTGCCGGGCCGGACTTCGACGATTCCGGAGACTGCGTCAACCGACTCGATGCCGTGGAGTGCGGTCATGTCGAGCACCACGCCGCCGAAGACCGGCGCGGCTGCACCGCAGACGCCGCTGCGGCCGCCCGATGCCGTCACCGGAACGCGGCCGATGTTGCACGCTTGAAGTACGGCAATGACATCGGCAGTTGATGTCGGTCGGGCGATCAGGTCAGCGAGCTGCGGTACTTGCCCGCGTAGCGACCAGTGCAGCGCAAGTGGCCACCAGTCGCGGCTGGCCTCGGCGACTTGGTCGTCGTCGTCGACGACTTCACAGATTTCATTGAGGACCGCGAGCAATTCCTCGGGCACCTCGACGGGCGTTGCGCCCGAGCGGCTGGTAATGACATCGCCGTCGGCGACGAGCTCAATGGGAGGTGTGGGGGAGGAGGGATTGATCACGGGCGGCAGTGTCCTCTGCAGCGCAGAGCTGCTGATAGTTGGCGAGTTGTCGATCAACCTCGATTGCATCCCAGTGCAATTCGGTCGCCATCAACGCAGCGACGGCGGGAGCTGCCGCCAGTGCGGCAGGTCGATCGAAGATATGGAGTCGGGTGCGTCGGGCGAGCACGTCGTCGAGGGTGGTTGCCATCTCGTGGCGGATTGCGTAGACGACTTCGGCCCGAAGATACGGTTGGCTGGGTGCGATTGGGTCGCCGAGCGCGGCGTCGAACGCGATGAGTGCACGGACTTCGGCGGCGAGCGTGCCGTAGCGGTTGCCGAGGTGCGACGAGGTCGAGCCGTCAGATGTCCGGCGCGGGGCTCCGCCGAGCAGCTTTAAACGGCGTGTCGATTTCGAGCGTGATACCCGCGTCGATCGTCCGATGCCTCGCATGACCTGTTCGACGGTGTCTTCGGCCATCTTTCGGTAGGTCGTGAGCTTGCCGCCGCTGACACGCACCACACCCGAGTCACTCACTGCGACCTGATGCTGCCGCGAGAGGTCGGCGGTCTTGCCGGTGGGTTGATCACCCGCTGGGGCTTTCACCAACGGACGAAGGCCTGACCACACGCCGGTCACATCGTCGAGCGTGATCGTTCCAGCGACATCGGTGTCGAGGGCCTGGTTCAGTGCCTCGAGGCAGTAGTCGATATCAGTAGCGGTGGTGTGGTGTTCGTTGAGCTCACCATCATGATCGGTGTCGGTGGTGCCCACGTAGCAGTGGCGGAACGTGCCGTTGCCAAGAGGTCCCCACGGCACGATGAACAGGCTGCGCTTATCGCGCTTGACCGGGATGATCACCGCAATGTCGTTGCGCACCTTCTCCCAAGGGATCGTCAGATGCACGCCTTTGGCCGGGCGGATCGAATTGGGGTGCGTGCCCTCGTCGAGCGAGCGCACCTCGTCGGCCCAGACGCCGGCAGCGTTCACGATGGACGTGGTGGGCACGGTGATCTGCTCACCGTCGGCCTCGACGACCACGCGATCGGCGCGACCATCGGCGTTGGTCTTGACATCGACGATGCCGGCTCGGTTAACGACGACAGCGCCACGCGCCGCCGCGGTGCGGGCAATGGTCAGGGTGAGCCGGGCGTCATCTGCAGCGGCGTCGTAGTAGAGATAGCCCGAGCTGAGCTTCTCGAGATGGGTGGTGGGAAAGTGCTTGGCTGCCCGCTCGGCATTGACCCGCTTGTGGAACTTACCGATGCGCCACCCGCCGGTAATGTCATACATCCACATCGCCGAGCCGAGTGCCCGGGCAATCTTCTTCGAAACCACGCTGTCTTTGGTCA
>Ga0209502_10000907_pt1 | contig 29242 bp, 15 predicted proteins | sample ArcticOcean_MG_C_10_FD_187442 | JGI IMG/M metagenome (GOLD analysis project Ga0209502, IMG submission 187442) | Marine microbial communities from western Arctic Ocean - ArcticOcean_MG_CB11_90 (SPAdes) (version 2) | ecosystem: Environmental > Aquatic > Marine > Oceanic | place: Arctic Ocean... | reverse complement strand
GACATCTGTTCTTGGGTGTCATCGCCTGCTGCTTGGGCATTCTGTTGCAATTTTTCAGCAGTCTGTATAATTACAGCCGCTGCTACCGCGGCCACCAAAATCAATGCGATGAATACAATCATTGCACCAATTCCGATAGCGGCGAGCTCATCGTTATTTTCGTTTATTTCGTTTTTCATTTCTTTTCACCTTTTTTTGTTTTTCATTTTTGTTTTTGTTTTTATTACTCGTCCTCCCCCTTACGGGGTAGAAAATGATACATGGCCTAGGAAGTTCCTCCGTTTCCCATGTCTATGCGGAGTGGCATTCTAATCAATGCAACTTCGTCTGGAGTTAAGCGAGCCACGAATGGCACCTTGTCAGTTGTAAATCCTGGCGGGAGCCATGGAGAAAGTACCACATCTGATAATGGCTCCATTGAACGGTTTTGTGCTCTAATTGTTATCGTGACCTCACCAGACCGCATCTCATAAGAAGTTGAGATTGCCAATTTGCGAGAGAGGGGGATTTCATCTGCACCATATCTTCTGGCGGCCGTTATCTCGAAGCGAAGAGGGACATTACCACCTGGGGAAATAATAGGTAAGTCCACAGAACTAGGACTGGCGGTCCAGCCAATTGGTACTGGAGGTGAAATACGCATTACTGGCATTGGAATCGGGCCATCATTGATTATTCTGACCAACAAAACGCCTGAATCTCCACCTGCTGGCCAGCGCGTATCAACACCTAACCAGAAATGGCGGAATAGGAATGGGTTGAGAGTTGATGTATTTCCTCCAATCAGATCATCGACTAGGAATTCAACTTCACTTGCAGCAGTACCGACTTCACCAATCTCTGCTGCACCTGTTGCAGTTCTCAAACGAATAAGGATATTTTCAACTTCGCCCTCTGTCACTTGCTTCTCATTTAGAAGTCGGTGTAGCATGGCAATGCTTCGGCGTAAGTATAGAACATCCTCTTCTAATTCGACAAGTGCTTTTTCTGCTCGGCGAACACTTTTTCTCGCCTTGCGTAATTTGTGGATTGAAAGGAATTTTCTAGCATCTGAAATATCCAGTTCTGTTCCCGCTAATGAATTGGTTTCATCTTGTACCACTCCATACACAATTGATTCTAATTCTCGTGAAGCAGCCATCAAACGGTCCGCTGAATCTTTACCTGCTGCAATAACGCTGCGGGCTTCTTCAACTTCGCCTTCGCCGAGTTCAACATCCTGTACATCAAATTCACTTTCAAGTTCATCTAAATCGTCATCAGACATCGTCATTCACCCCCTCATCGTTATTGTTTTCGGAAATTAAATCGGAAACTGATGTTGTTGTAGAAACTCCTTCAAAGATGGCAGTTAGATCTAATCCTTCATCCGCCAATTCATTAAGAAGGCGAGCAGGGTCTCCCAAGTCTCTTTCGATTCTTGTTGCCTTTACTTCTACATCTGTTAAGCGACCGAATAGGTTTCCATACATCTTATCCGACTTTGCTAAGAGAACCCAAACACCAATCATGATCACAGCCATATATGTCACCAATAAGACGAGGTTAGAGCGATCTGACGCCATTTGAGGAGGAATACCCAATACGATTGCCATCATACCGAATACCGGTAATGCCAGAATCAGTGAAAGTTGCCTTCGACCATCTGCAAGGGCCTCAAAGTGGTCAGCATACATTGTTGAAACACCTCTTCTTGCCCTCTGGTAATCCTCATGGATAAGACGGAATTCTTCACTACATGACCACGTCATGTTCCAGACCCATAAGGCTGTTAGAATGAGAATAGCAGGTCCCCACCAAGTTAATGAGAATGCCTGGCCGAGATGGAATGCGAATCCTAATGCAGCCACGCCAGTGTAAACCGCTACCAAGCGCATCTTTTCATTCCTCGATGAGAGATTGATTAGGAATAGGGAAATTATCATTAGAACGACTGTTGCTATGAAACTAATAGAAAGACCCCAACTGAATGATTCAATATTCCCTTCATATGTTCCTACATCGTTGGCAACGATATTTTTATGCATCAGTGTTCCATTCAAGCTTGCAGTACATTCCACTGGTAATGATTGCGCCCACCAGTCTAAATTAACCGATTGAACCTTAAAGTTCAGAGTTTCTTCACTATTAGGACCCAGTAGGAAAATCTCTGCTGGAGATTCAAGAATGATTAGATTACCACCACACTCTAAATTGACATTGACTCCAAGAGCAAGTGCTGTTCCACCATTCTTGACAGTAACAGACATTATCGCTTCAGTTCCTTCAACTAGATCACCTTCACTGATTGTGATATCACCAATTTCGGGGTCAGAGAATACGTCTAAAGCAAATGTGAATGTTTCCTCAGTGAAGACGGAATAACCAAGATTCTCATCTGGGTGGTATAATCTAAATGTCAGATTATATCCATCACCTGGTAGAATATTTGGTCGGTTAGGGGCATCAACAATAATTCTTATTGGAGCGCTTGTATCCCATGCAGCACGTGCTGGGAGTTGGATTCTAGAACTATTACCTTGAGAGCCAGAAGTACAACTTGCGTCAAAAGAAAGATAGTGCACAGTGGAATCAACCATTACGGTAAAATTCCAAATGTAATCATCTGCATTCAAATTGGAATTAGAAATATCAAATAACCTGACTGCTGAACATAATTCTAATTCATAAGCCACTATTGTTGAATTGAATGATGGTATGTGCGAATATGTCAAGTTGACTCCCATTGGCCCATCATCTGCTGGTGGACGAAGTTCAATCGGAGATGCCTCAAAGAATCGAGACATTTTCAAAGTAGTTCGTAACTCCGCAGTACCTTCAATTGTTGTATCGACGGGAGTGAATGTTACAACCAAGTCCGCTGCTAATGTCAAATCAGGTTCAAACTCAGCCCCTAGCACACTAAATGAGAATGGGATTGCTGATTGGCGAGGTAATGTCAATGTAGTTACCGCATCATCACCCAATTCCCACGCATCACTTTCAATAGCCAATCCTGGCATTAGAATCTCGTAATCTATCGAAACTGCGACATCTTCATTCCCAGTATTGGTTAGAATCACATTCCAAGTTCTTTCCCATTGACGGTGATACAACATCTCATCCGGCCAATTATCTGCTTCAACTATGAATAATGCACCGACTACTAATTCAACGGTACGAACGCCCAATGTTGCAGACGTAGCTGAATCCGTTACGGTGATTGTCATATTGTGCACTGCACCATTTAGAAGGTCATCAGAGCCGCCAAGTGCAGGAACTTCTACATTGACTGTGCCATCAACAACGGCGTCGATTGGCAAAGTAAATTCCTGAGTAAATGGGGTTACTGTCCAATCCCCTTCAACTGCGATAGTCACAGTTACAGTTTCTGCCAAATTACCAATATTATTCAAATCGAATAATATTTCCTGCGATGTTCCTGGGACTACAGCAATTTGAGAAGGTGCATTGATTTCAAGTAAGTGTTCTTCGCTAATATTTGCTACGATATTGGCTGACAGATTCAAACCAGAATCAGTTGAAACCCAAAGTGTAGCCATATAGAATTCGTCAAAACTAGCATCTTCGCTTGGTGTGATTCTAATCTTTACCGAACTCTCATATCCAGCCGCTATTAGAATATCGTTGGGACTTTCAAGTGTAAATGCAACGTCTGCTGAATTGGAAGAGTCCAGCCATAGGTTGAAGTTCGTTGGAGCGTTTCCGGTGTTAGTGATTATTACTCTCGTCAGTGGAGCATCATATGCACTCATGTCCACTGATTGATTGGTTGGTGAGAGTGCTGCATTGATTACTTCTCCGACCCTAATATCGATCGTGTGTGTGCCGATGTAAAGGCCAGTGTCTCTTTCTTCAATTCTTATTGAGAGTGGCTGTAAAGTATCAGCAGCAGTTTGAGGGTCTGTAGTTACTGAGAGAGTAAATGAGGAGATGTGACCTGTTCCGACAATTGGATGATCTGCGACATTTGCTGATAAATTATCGATGAGATTGGAACTAGAAGCAGTTTGGATGGTTGCGGCCCAATTATCTGGCAAGTCATCGACAATAATTAGGCGGTATGATGTCAAATCATTACCAGTATTTGAGAGATTCAAATCGAAATCGGTTTGGATTCCAACTTCTGCGTCAAGAGGCCCTTGTTCCAATATTTTAGCATCCATTATCTGTGGAATTGTAATGGTCAGATTTCTCGTTACAGTGGCCGCTATGACCCCTGAACCTGCATGCACCCCTCCTAAGGTAGGAGATGCGGTTACTGGAATCGTAATAGTTCCTGCAAGAGGATAATCGTCATCTGGTCCTTGAATCCCTAATGAGGCTGCTTTTATTTCTCCGAGATTTAATCCAGTTACAGTTGAAGGACTTACATCTGCAGTCCATCTCGATGCTTCGTCAAATCCGCCAATATTGTCTGCAGCAAAGGTGACAACACCGACTGTGAGATCTGCATCCACTGTTTCTGAGATGTCTGTCACTAAATTGTGACGTACTTCGACATTGAGGCCAAGTATTTCGTCAAGTCCCATACCATTCTTGGCATTGATGACATCTTGAACAGTTAATTCAATATGTTCTGTTGGCAAACCGGGGTCAACAACAATTACTGGCATAACTTCAACTGCTGAAGAATCAGATGTAGGCATTCCTCCGCCAGTTGCTTGAGCCATCACCCATACACTGACTGAATCGCCAGCACGATTATACTCGCTGGAATCAAGAGGGAGTTGTATAGGAGGGACTACGATTGTAAGCACTACTGTAACAGTAGAGCCTTCATTTACCAGCGGTGTTGAAGTGGATGACAGCTCTAAAGTCCAATTACTTGCCGAAACGCCCAATCCTGTATTTAGGTTGAAGGAAGTTGGAACATTACCATCATTCTGGATTTGTACTGAGATTTCAACTTCTTGCCCTGGAGTAGCCATGGTGACTCCTGCTGGCATTGTCACCAATGCAGAATAATATTCTCCAGACATTATACTAGTCACACCTGTGAGAGCATAACTTGCTTGAACTGATGTTAGAGTCAAGGTAAGACTATCCACCAGTGACCTTGATGCACCTATTGGCACTGAGACTGAGAGTTGTATAGTAGTGGTCGCATCTGGAGAGATTACCGCGGTCGATGTGCCATCCAGTGACATATCTGTCCAGCCCAGTACATCGCTAATGCCGATGATGAACGAGTCCGATGATAGACCGGTATTCTTGAGAATGAAAGTCACTGTAGTTTGCATTCCAGGCTCTGTAGGTCTATCTGAAGGAGATGCTAATTCTGCTGCATAGTTTGAAAACTCCACATCTACTTCACTTATGATTTGCGGATCTGTAAATGCAGTTCCATTGAAATGGACTGTCGCTGTCAAATTCCAAATACCTGTAATTGAAGTCGCATCGAGAGAGGTAGTAAGGACGCTAGCGGTTGCTGGGTTAAGAATAGAGCCTGGCTCCAAGGTCAAAGTATTGGACCATAGTGTGAAAGTGTTAGTTGGGTCGGCTATTTCGAAGAACGAAAGTTCCATGGCAGCAGACAGTGCCATTACCCCTTGATTGAGAACAGTTGACGTTACTGAATGAATATCATTGGTCAATCTAGCAGTGCTCTGTCCACCAAGAGGCTCAGGGATTGTTTCTCCAGTAACCGCCCCAGATTGGAAGACTCTAACATGGAAATCTAATCTTTGCTCATTATTTGCACTATTGGAATCGATTGAACCAGAAGTAGCAGCAACCCGAGCGAATAAGCTCTGTGAATCACCAATTGTGGCATTCCAAGAGATCAGAATAGGGTTGCTGGTCGATGAAGCAGGTAGAACTCCGAGGTTTAAGCTTGTAACCGTAGTTTCACCAGCAGTTGGCGAACCTTGGTGTAAGAGGTTTAGTATGACTGCCCCACCGGCCGAGCCCTTATTAGCTACAACGATTCTAACTATGTGTTGCTCTTGCTCGAGGATTAAATCAACCCCTCCCCAAACAGAACCTGCGCCATCGAGTGTAATCGATTGTACAGAGAAGTCAGGGTTGGCTCTTGCACCATCACTAGCGCTCGTAAATGGAGCGATATTTGGAGTCAGTAACACCAGTAAAATCAACCCTGCCAGAAGGGTGCTAATATTTGTTCTAGAATCACGCAACAGACTCACCACCTGGATTACGGAATTGGTCGATTGTAACCTTCTTTCCTTGACGTTTCCATTGAGCTACTAACTGAACCAATAAGCGTTCATGTTCATCGTCGCTAATTCCCAATCTGCGCCTCTCTTCCCAAAGCAATAATTGCTCGGTTTTTGTCAACAAAGAATCCCTAAGATAGAGTTCCAAAGTTCTTCGATATGCATCTCGGTCAGAGATGGAGTAAACTATGGCATCACCGGGTAATTGATCGGCCCTGTTTTGAATGATATTGCCCAAATTTAATGCTGCATCATAAGAGATTTTCCTTTTGTCCAAATCCGATTGTATCGTACTGGACAATTCTTGCAACTCATAACGAGTATTTGAGCGCTGTATTTTTTTGAAGTAACGACGGCTCCTGCCGGTCATACGTGTCGTCACCATGCCCACATCTTGTTCCCGCCAGTTATTGAAAGAATCGCTTGACACCCTCCACCCTATGCAATTCGCAGATGAAGTTATGAATTACGCATAAACACTATGCTGCAATGAACTAACGACATAAAAGGCACTCAAAAAGATGCAATACGGCATAAAGCAACCCTTGATGTGCTAGATTCCCGCCCTCACAATTAATGAGCGACACAGTGAACCTAGAAAACGGCCAAAAAGCACCTACTTTTCGTATGAATGATAGTGATGGAAATATGCATGATTTAGAAGCGATTAACGCCTCTGGAAAGACTGTTATTTTGTATTTTTATCCTCGTGATTCAACACCGGGATGCACTGTACAAGCTTGTGACTTCAGAGACCAGATGGGGAGGTTGAATAATAACCAATATTTGGTATTAGGAGTTAGCATAGATTCAACAAAGTCACATAAAGATTTCATCACTGAACAACAACTAAATTTTTCACTATTATTGGATGAAGATAAAACCCTTCACAATGCATATGGGACTTGGAGATCGAAGATGAATTATGGTAAAGAATACATGGGTTGCGCTCGTTCAACTTTCGTCATAAACCCACAAGGTGATTTAATATTTGCAAGGTATAATGTCAAGGCAAAAAATCACGTTGAAATGTTAATTCGGGAACTGAATATAGCGGAGTGAAATCCGTGAGTTCCAATGGCGAAAATGTTGGGCCAGAACTCAATCAACTTCGCAACCAAAAACTCACCCTTGCTGGTGGTAGCATTGCATGGTGGCCATGCCACATTGGTGATAGTTGTAAGATTGGTAACGCAGGCAAGATTGGATCTCTCGCCCATATTGGAGCGAGTGTAATTATTGGTGATAATTGTAAAATTCAAGGTGGTGCATATATTGCAAACAAGACGCGTATAGGGGATGATGTCTTCATCGGTCCAAACGCCACCATAATGAATGACAAGTATCCACCTTCCGGCGATTCAAACCTGTGGCAAATCGTTGAAATCGGTAATCGCGTTGTGATCGGAGGCGGCTCTAACATCGTCGCTGGTGTTTCGATGGGTAACGATTCAGTACTAGCAGCAGGAGCAACATTGACACATGACATCCCCGTAGGAGAGGTGTGGGCTGGTAATCCTGCAAGATTCTTAATGACCCGTCAACAATATGATGCAAAGAGGTGATATGATGGATAAGAAAGCAATAGTAGCAGATTTCCTTAGTCGTTGTATTACCTATTCAGATAAATCAATTACACGAAAAAAGGCACGTGGTGACAGTGAAGATATTACTGCTTGGCAATCTTATAGGGATTTTACTGCATATTCTCTCGAAGAAGTAAATTCTGGGAAATTAGATGACTGGTTTGAGGATGACGAAACGACTAATTTACTAGATAATTGTCATGAGATCACTATTGATGATTTGGACCATCCTCAGAGAGCGACCTGGTTGAGTGGATTGTTATCACCTAGACCACTTATCTTAGCAGCGAGCGAAAACGCGGAGGGCATGGGTAATCTAGCCCCTCTTTCTTCCGTAATGCTAGTGTCAAATACACCTCCATTACTAGTAGCATCCTTGTCTCGATCAAGAGATGGCAGACCTAGAGACACCTTGGTCAATTTGAGAACAAATGGTAAAGCCATTCTTCACCTACTCCCCGCTTCACAGAGTTCTGCAGAAAATGTTGATCTCGCTGGCACACAGTTACCTGCTGATAAGAGTGAGTGGGATATTTGCGACTTCACCAATGTAGGCGACAATAAAATGCTCGTCGGTCAAGCAGTTGCTGCGATACAAGTCTCTCTTGTAGAGGAAAGGGATTTACCTCAAGCAGTCGCAAAGTTAGTAATTTTAAGAGTTGAAAAACTATTTGTCAGCGATGAGGAATCACCTGTCAATGGCCTTAGAGTATTATGCCAGCATGGGATGGACAGTTTGACTGAGTCACCGAATAGTTGGTCTGTGAAAGTGGACAAGCATTACAATTGACTAATCAGTTGTTTTTATTGAATCCCACATTTGTTGTAGACCTTGATTCAAAGATACCTTTGCTTTCCAGTCTATTTTTTGATTATTGACAATATCTGGAAGGCGCCTTACACTATCGCCATGGTATCCTTCACCAATTGTTACTGCAGGAAGTCCACCAAACCAGTTGACATCTTCCGAAACAATTGAAAATATCATCTTTTGTAGTTGAGCGATGCTAACTTCTTGCTGGCTACCAATATTGTATACATCGCCACTTTGCGCTTTGTTGCTTGCAGCTTTGATGAATCCTTCTGTGACATCATCAATCCAAGTGAATGAACGTGTTTGACTACCATCACCATGCAAAGTAATAGGTTCGTGATCGATAATAGATTGGAAGAATATCGCAACAACTTGGCCGTATTCATCACCCAATAGTTTTGGCCCATAAGCATTGAACGGTCTAACGATTCTTGCATCCAAGCCGTCTCTAATCGCATGTTGTGTAGCAACTTCATCAAGATATTTACTGGCCCCATAAGAATGCCTTTGATGGATGGCTGGATTTGAAAATACCATTGGATTACCATCACTAAGAGGTTGTTGCTTTGATTCTCCAAATGCTTCAGGGGAACTTGCCAGTACATATCTTGCATTCGTTCTCTGGGCCGATTCCAAAGTCCTTAGAGTGCCAACAATGTTAGTTTCGATGACATCTCTGGCTTTTTCATGAAACCATTTTGTTCCATTAATTGCTGCAAGATGAAATATTATATCCAAACCAGAATGAACCGATTCACACTTTAGTAAATCAGATTCAAGACATACATCACCTTCTATGAAAGTTAAATTGGGATTATCCAAAGATGCTTGTAAATTGGTTAACCTACCTCTAAATAAATTATCGAGAACAATGACCAATGCTCCTTTTTCCAATAGATGTTCAACAAGATTGCAACCGAGGAATCCAGCCCCTCCAGTAACGAGAACTTTCTTTCCTTCAAACATGGAAATCACTCATCTACGTTGCAATACTGAGAGGGTCACGACTCCATCAACTCGCTTCATTTCAATTTGGTCGCCATTATTTATTGCAATACATGGGTCTGTTTCAAAACCATGCCCATATGGCAAATCGAGAAGCGAACATGCTGGGAGTGTCAACGGACATACATCTCTGTTGACGATGGCTTTAGGACCGGCTCCTGTGTAAATTAATCCCATCAAAACATATGGGGCAACGGTGGAACCTGAACCTTTAGGATAAATCAAAATTGTATCTTTTACCGCTTCACCGTCTAAGGGATGACCTGTTTCTTCTATTACTCCTGTATCTGCATTTACATAGCCCAAATAGGTGATTGCAACATCGGTTACTAAGGCTTTACCCGTTACAGTGAAATCTTGTTGCGATAATAATCCACTTCCTTTGATTTCTGCTCCACCTTCTTGATATGTCTTAGCTGATTGATGTTGAGGTTGTGCTTTTGCTTGTAATTTAGGACGAGGCCCTGCACTTAACTGTGGGTCGATAGCATGCGCAACACATTGCTCAATAGGCATTACACTGGTTGGTAATTTGTTAAGTCCGCTAGTCAGGTAATGCTCAGCCTTCAACGAATTTGTCAACAAATGATTGTAGTGTTTACGATTATATGGCGTAACCTCTGGACAAGTATCTTGTAAAATTAGAGCCCCTGCTTCTTCCAGAATTGAGATGCTTCCATCTGCCAAAGCCAATTGATAATTCTCTCCACTTGTAAAAACCCATAACCGTCTATCAGGAATCTTTTCTCCGAATTCTGCGTGTGATCGTACTGCTGAAGCAGTGATTCTTATCTCTTCTAGGCTTGCTTGAGGACAACCGATTACAACTAAGTCAACTTGACCGGTTGGCGCCAAATCGTCATAACGTTGCTGCAAATCTTCTGCACTGAAAGTTAGTTGACCTTGCCAACCATTGTCGGGAGCTTGCCATTGTCCATCTTTGTTTCTGCCGAGTGGTGGGTCTTGTGAGTGGCCCACTGCCCAAAGCATTGGGATTCCATAATTTGCTGCTGCTGCGGTCAAGGCTTTCTTTCGGGCAAAACTCAGATGTTTAGGTAAACCGGTAATCAGTGGCATTGGACCCCAAGGTAAATTCCATTCTGGTTTGACTTGCTTTCCAATCCAATCACCTAGTACTGACCAGTCGGATAAGGTATCCATTTGACAATCGATATCGACTATGATATTGGGAATTCTATTTTCTTCAAGATGCAATCCCCAGCGTGGAGCATAGCCTGTTAATGCGGTTGCTAGTGCTGATAATCCCGATTCGCGATTTGTGATTAAAGAGGTCCAGGTATTGGAGAAACATACTGCATTTGATTCAGACCAAGAAGCGATTCCTTCAGGGTTGGTAACCCCTCTATCATAAGGCGTGCAAGAGAGTGTTGCATCGATCCCCAATCGTTCATAAGCCACAACAATCTCAAATTGTTGTTCTAAGAAATCTGGCCATGCAATGTCCATTTCTTGCATTTTTTCTTTGTCACAACCAGCTGAATTGAGGGTTGTGGGGATGGCGACAACACCGCTGTCATCTCCGCTTAAATCAGAAAGGAATCGGCGTAATCCATGTCCGCCAGTAATAACTGAAACACCCGAAACATGGGCATGGGCTGCTTTAACAAACCCATCTGCACCTGCTGTTGTAGCCAAATCTACTACCAAGCGTGCTGCCTTTTGTCTTGTCTCACCTTCTTCTCCATCTAATTGAGATTGGAGGCGTTGAGGAAGTTCCATGCTACGAGGCAGTGATTGGTCACTCATCAATTAACCCCTCTCCGCCGAGTGATAGATATGCTTTGATTAATTATTTTTCTCTCGCGTGCGCTAATTCGGTGAATAGATATTGATTAAACACCGAAGGCTTTGATACCATTGAGGAATTCCCTCTTATTCATGTCACCAAATAGTAGTACGGTTGAACATGCCCCTATTGCAGGAGAACCTGCACATGACCAAACTAGCCCAAGTGTGCCACCGTTTAGTGAACAAAACCGCAGCACTGAAATACAAAGTGGTACTAGACAAAGTGTTGTTGAAAATGGCAGATATCAAGGAGTTTTAGCACGAAACCGCCCGAGCCGGAAGTCAAAAATATTGATTGCTATTCAAGTATTATCAATTGTTGTTGCACTAATATTGTCAAGTTATGCTCTTGTAGTTCTAAACGGATTACAATTATCTCAAGGAAAGGATGGTCAAGATGGGATAGAAACTCTAGTTATTTCTGAAGGTCGTGAAGCTGATATGATTTGTACAGAAGGTGGTTCTGATATTTTCATTGGTACCGATAACAATCAAAATGGTATCCTCGATGAAATAGAAATCTCATCTACTACAAAAATTTGCCATGGAAAAGAAGGGCTTTCTGGACCTCAAGGTGCCAATGGAGACTCAGGTGGACTCGGAGATAATGGAACTTCTAGCCTAGTTAGAATAATCACAATCTACGTCGGCAATGCAACTTGTCCAGAGGGCGGTATAGCGATCTATTCGGGAATAGATGTAAATCAAAATGATTTCCTTGATGATGAAGAGTTTGCTACTGTTAACGAACTTTGTGATGGCAAAATTGGTGGGGATGGAAATACTGGTGGGAATGGAAGTAATGGTGGAAACGGCGCTCCCGCCCTAGTAAAGAAGGAAATACCTCCTTCCAACATATGCCCAGTCGGATTCATTTTGCTCTTTGGAATCGATGATGGAACTGGTAATTCAACCGCTTTTGATGGTAATCTTTCTGATGATGAAGTCGACGAGGAATTGAAAGTTTGTTCAACTCCACTCACCGCTGAAAGAATCTCAGATACCTCCCCAAATAGCAATGATGGAATAACTCCAAGCTGCAATGCGATGAATTGGAATGAAGAATACTCCATCACTCTCTTTGCAGCATATAGCCCGTTTGACGGTTGTGAATTATGGATTACCGAAGGAATAACTGATACTACAACTATGCTTCTCGACATCAACCCCCTAGGAGACTCACTACCAGGTAATGCTCTGGGATTCACTAGTGTTGTAGGTCAACAAGGAGAATTAATTTTCTTTGATGCTGATGATGGAACCAATGGAAGAGAATTATGGGTCACTGATGGAACTACTATTGGCACCCACATCGTACAGAATATATTTGCTCAGAATAGCATAGATGCGAACTCAGTATTGGTTCCATTCATGCAAGGCGTTGTGTTTACTACTAGTTCTAATACAATACATTGGGCCAATTCAAGTGATATTGTTGAATTATCACAGATACCAATGTTTGATAATACAACTCAATCCATTCTAAATTCAATATTTTCAACACTATCTTCGGATGCATTCTCATTGCTTGATAGCGATGCTAAGAATCTTTGGTTTATCGCTAAAGATTCAAATGGAGATCTTGAGCCACATCAATTATCGACAAGTGGACAACTAACATCATATGATGTCAACCCAAATGGAAACTCTTTAGCACAATTTGGTATTTCTACTGAACAAGGATTGGTAGTGGTGGCTTCTGCTAACTCGGGAAGACAATTGGCATTACTAAGTTCTGGAAATGTCACTTGGTTAACATCCCTAAGGGATACCATTAACGGTAATTGGCCAATAGACGTTGGAACTGGCCTAGGCTTGCATTCACTTTCTACTAAGATTATTTTTGATGCACAAACAAGCGGAGTAAATCCGACCCTTTGGGCTTATGATTTCAATAACGGAATGACGACTTCATTGTCTACTGAGATTGTGATTCCTGGTGAAAGGACGGAAGCTGTCGTCAATGGTGGAAAGATATTCTTTGATTGCGTAACTGCAACATATGGTAGCGAGTTATGTAGCAGTGATGGCACAATCGATGGCACAGTAGTCATTACCGATTTGAGCAGCGGAGTTGTTGATTCTAATGTCAGGCATATCTCTGCAATTGGGGATGATATTGTTTTTATCGCCTCTGCTGACGATATTGGGTTTGCATTGTGGTCACTTGATTCATCAGGAACTATCCAATTGCAATACGACCCATACCAAGGTGCTGGCAACGATTCAGATAGTGGTCAATATGGCAATATGATCATCACCGAAACTCAGGTTATATTTGTGGCAAGAGATGGGCAAAATGGTAACGAGTTATATGCATGGACACACTTGCAATTAACAGATGAATGGTTGATTTGGTGAAGTCGAAACTTCACTACTTACGGTCTATGCAGTATGGGCAGGACTCTCCTACAACATATTCTGGAGAGTTCTGCTCTTGTTCCGAGATTGGTTCCCTGCATGCAAAGCATTGAGCGAACCCTGTTTCTTCAAGTTGAGGATTAACCGAGACTCTCTGGTCAAAAACGAAACAATCGCCAACCCAATGCGCTCCTCCTACTTCCTCGAAGTATCCTAGAACCCCGCCTTTCAGTTGGTATACGTTTTTGAATCCTTGATTGAGCATTATAGCACTTGCCTTTTCGCAGCGAACTCCTCCTGTGCAATACATTACGATTGGAATGTCTTCCAATTCCTCTAGCAATGCTTCCGCTGCTTGAGGGAACTGCCGGAATGATTTGAGATTAAGATCGATAGCATTCTCAAAAGTACCAACCCGTAATTCATAACCGTTCCTAGTATCGATTACCGCTACCTCTCGGCCTTCGTCTAACCATTTTTTGAATTCTGTTGGCGTAATATCCTTACCGGTGAAACGGGCGGGTTGTATCTCGTCCATTCCCACCGAAATGATTTCTTTCTTGAGTCGTACATTCATACGATTAAAAGGCTGATAATCAGTATATGAACGCTTCAGGGTGATACCCACGAATCTCTCATCCTTTTCCAATTCACTGATGAATGTTCTAATATTCGGTTCACTCGCTGATAAGAAAAAATTAATTCCTTCTGTTGAGAGTAATATTGTCCCCTTTAATTCGAGTAACGCAGACAAATCTTGTAGCGGTTTACGCAAATCATCACGGTCGGGCAAATCTACAAAGCGATAACCTGCTATGTTGACAAACTGTTCGCCCATAAGTTGGGCTGAAATCTTTTGTTCTTCAACTTCTCCATGAGTGTTTGGAGGCCAAAGGATGTCTCCATCCTTGACCGAATGCACGTTTTGAAACCCTTGGCGCTGGCGACATCTGCCACCTCTTGTGCTCATTCTTCTCTAAACGATTTAGCACTTCTATTACCGTTTTTATTTCAAAGCCTAATTGTGCAATTGAACGACTATCCAAGCCATCTTCTATGTGGGCTTCAAGTATTCCATCCAATATTGGATATGCAGGTAATGAATCTTCATCTTTTTGATTTGGCGCTAATTCTGCACTTGGTGGTTTAGTTAGAGTTGATTGATTAACAGGGGCTTCTTTTCCAGCCTCTAATGCTCGTGAATTAAATAATTCAGCCAGTGCATAGACTTCCATTTTGTAAAGATCACCTAGTGGAGTATAACCACCCGCCATATCACCATAGAGAGTACAGTACCCTTGTGCTAGTTCTGATTTATTACCGGTTGCAATAGCCATACTACCCTGGGCATTTGCGTGTCCCATGACAATTATAGCGCGTAATCTCGCCTGCAAGTTTTCACTTGCAACTGGATTACCAGCAGCCAAAACATCACCGATGCTACTTTCAACTGCTTTGTGTAAATCATCGATTTCACGAATTGAGAAGTTTAGACCTAATGCCTTCGCTGTATATCGTGCATCATCAATAGAATGCTGGCTGGAATGACGGCTCGGCATTGCAATCGCAGTAACATTGTCTGGCCCTACAGCTGCTGCTGCAACACAAGCTGCGACAGCAGAATCGATACCACCGGACAATCCCAATACCACTGAATTAATACCAGATTTCCGACAATAGTCGGACAAACCAGTGATGACTGCATCGGCTAATTCTTCAACTAAATGTTTAGCATCATCATGCCCATCATCATCACTTGAAAGATGTTTTATTTGGTCACTACCAATATTGATTGAATCTTCCGAATCAGAAGCGATCCAATGGCAATTCTGCGGGTTATCAAGGTCAACTATGAGCACTCCTTCTTGCCAAGCAGGAGCGATTACTACTTGTCCGTCTGGCCATGCTATCAAAGAGCAGCCGTCAAAAAGTAAATCGTCATTTGCACCAACTTGATTTGCCAACAGGAATGGGTGGCCAAGTATCTTTGCTGCTGTACGACTTACGTGGACCCTAGTGCTAACTTTATCTGAGTGAAATGGTGATGCACTGAGATTTACTGTTGCTGAAAGTTCTACTCCTTGCCGTCCCCATTCAGCGAGATGTTCAATCGGGTCTGCTGCATATGCTGAAGGAGTTTGTCCTGCTGCTTGCCAAGCGTCTTCACAAACTGTAACACCGAAATCCATTCCACCGATAGTTCGTGCAATACCTGAACGAGTATCTGCTTTGAAATAACGGGCTTCGTCAAATACATCATAAGTTGGCAGTAATTGCTTTTTAGCAACCACTCTACTACTACCTTCACCTCTTGTTTTGCCACCATCCGAACCTGCTAAAACAACACCATTGAATGGCAATTGCCTATCATTTTCTGCCGCGATTGGAGTTCCTACTAGAACTGGTAAATCAACATCGAGTTGACTAGCAATCTTTTGTGATTTGTTAATGAATTCAGTTTGTAATAATAAATCCCGCGGCGGATAACCACAAATTGCTAATTCAGTGGTAATAGCAACGCTGGCTCCATTCATTTTTGCTTGAGATGCCAATCCTTCTATGCGCTTAGCATTGCCCTCTAAATCTCCAACGGTTGGATCAAGTTGTAGTAATCCGACAAGACTATTCAAAGTAGATCACCTCTCAAGAAAACTGTACGATTTCGCCTTCAGCGTCTTTGTACCACCATTCGTCAGTAACTTTATCATGATACCACCAATAACCATCAGCACCTAATTCCCAATCGTTTTCTGTTACTTCTTCCTGTGCTTGACTCTGAACTGCTGCTACTGCCCCAGCATGGGTCAGTTGTTCTTCATCTTCGTATTCATCATCTTCATCATCCTCTAATTCAGATGAGTATTCATCCCAATCATAATGCTCTCTACTGCCCTTGTTATTGGTCAATCTCTTAGCCCAGATCAATCCTGTGATTACAATTGAAAGGAATAGAATGCCAACGAAAGTACCCAAAACAGGGTGGACATCACCAAAGATTTTCTCACCGGCAGTCATCTCTCTCTCAGGCCTAACGTCAATAGATGGCCCATTAGTCGTCTCTCCATCAGCAAGCGTAACCTCAATCCATTGTAATCCTGAACTATCAGGGCCCCAATCTAGATTGATGATTCCGATACCGCCCTTTGGGACATTGACACTCGTTCGGCGAACAGTTGTCCGTGTTCCATCTAGGGAAACTGCGGTAATGACCGCGTCTGTTGTTCCGTCCAAGGTCCCAACATTTTGGACACTGATTTGCACTGAAGTTGTTTGACCGACTTCGACCATCAACCGTGAATATTTTACTGATGATGGTTCCAAATGATAATCAGGCTCTAAGAAAATCATACCCCATTGAGCGACAATAGTTCCTGTAGGAGTACCCGAGAATCCGAGTATCTGGTTACCCGCTAAATCTCTTCCATCAATACGAACATAAACCTGTAATCTATCCTCTAGCATGTTATCGGTAATTCCCGTTAGATCGATAGTAGAGGTGAGTTCTAATCTAAGACCCTCAATATCATTACCGACCAATAGCATTGGCTCAGTTCCATCTCTAAGATATTCCCCTGTAATTTTATCTTCAACCCACCAAACCAATTGCAATGATTCAATGTCGATACCGCCTTCTTCAGAAACAATAATTCTGACTTCATGTTGTTCCGAATCCAGTATTGCCCCCGTTCTCGGCGAGAGGATTTCAATAGGAATAGGTCCTTCTCCATCAACTACTATCCAACGCACTGAAGTCCCTTTATCAGTAGCATCAATACCTTGTTCAGGCATGCAACCAATCGACCACGTAAGTGGAATTGTACCAGAGTTCCCTGGCGTGGTTAGAGCGATGTTCCAGATTCCTTGTTGTGCTAAAGCTGATTTGCTTTCACCGGCAAATAAAATATAGATAGTACAGTTGAATTGTGGAATTGTTCCTGTTTCAGAGAAGACTACGCCTCCTGAGATTTCCAGCGCACTATTTGGTCCTAATCTCGCTCCATCATTAAGTAATGTTCCCGAGGATAAATACAGATTTACTGATTCTTCAGGTACTTCCATGGCAGCTGAAAACTTCCATCTGTTTTCTGGGAAACTACGAGTTGCCTCTTGACCTGCTCTATCGACTACAGTGACTATCGGCTCTCTCCTCGTTTCTCCTAAATCTGGCATTGTCCAAGCCAAATGCAATTCAATTTGCAAAGTCATGTCTTTTTCATAGGGAGTAGCAAGTTCATTGGCGCCCATCATCTTGCAACCATCTAGAATTATGTGAGTTGAAGAACTTGTACAATTTCCAGTTTCAAAATCCCAAGTGATTAAAAGTGGGTCTGAACCTTGATTTCCGGCCAAAGCCACCGCTACTGTGGCAAGGTCTGAACCTCCGTTCGGTTCACTGATATCAACCTCTAGAACATATGGCATATCTGGGTGTAGCCAAGCTTGACGGCCATCTTGCCACGAGAATGCATTAGCCGCTATGGTTGGAGGACCATCAGGTGCTAATTGATACATGAACAAGTGTTCACCTGTTTGATTTGAACCAGCATCCTTGATTGCGTAGCCAGCGGTATCTTGACCTACGATATAGACTGCAACTTTCTGTCCGATGCTTCCACCACTATCATCCAACAACAGTGTATATTGTCCGATTAAGGAATCAAGGTTGGACGGTTTTAGCAACGACATTGACGAATATTCACCAGGATCTGGCCAACCATTCAGATTGTCATCTTCGAGCCATTGACGCCATACTTTGGCATAAATATTAGTTGGCAATTCTGGCTGGTCAGTAATTTGAATGTGCATTGTTTGAGTCGTACTTGGTTCTCTGTGGTCATACCATCCGACATTGGTTTCAAGCACCCTCGGTTTCACTGAATCGATAAAGAAAGTTCTAGAAATTTCTGAATTAGGTGTTGTACCTGAGCCACTTAATGGCGTGACTCTAATAGTCCAAGTGAGATTTCCATGGGTGAAAGGAATAGTATCATTGACAATCCAAATATCTTCGTTCAAACTCGTTGTATTTGCAATCACTTGTCCTCCTCTGATAAGTTCTACCAAAGCATCACCATCGGCAAATGAAGCATTACTATCAACGCCTTCAAATCCAATATCGACTGTAAATTGTATCTCATCTGACGATTGTAAGAAATTAACAGACTGAGGAATTTCTCCTCCATCTGTTGAGATACTGAATGAATGTATTTCTAAATCGTTTTCCAATCCTTGATAGTTTAATCCACCCCAGTAGTAGGTTGCAGGAATAGAAACTGTGTTGCTGCTGAGAATCAATCTCGATGATACTGTCAATAAATCTTCATCATCCCAATCCGGTTCAAGTCTAAAGGTAATACTGAAATCAACATTAGTGCCATTGATGGATGATTGCAGAGCGTTGGTTGGATGTAACTCAACCTTGTCAGAATCTCCTTGCCCAATTGGTGTCCCTCCATTCAATGGTAGTAACCAAGTCGCTTCATTTTCAGAACCAAATACATCAAAGCGAACCAAAGTGGCGGTTGAAGAAAATACTTGATAAGAGGTATGCATGGTCATCCATTGCTGACTTGGAGTCAGTATCAATGGTTCATCTTCCATGCTAGTATCAACAAGAACAACCTCTGATGATGAGTTCATAGAAATTAATTCAATTTGTAAGTCACCTGCGGATGATGCAATGAATGGAACAGGAATATGGTGAATCCCTTGATTGGAAACTAATCCTCTTCGGGCAGAATTAATTGCTAAAATGAATGCTGATTGCGGACCTGCATCCAATGTCATTGATGCCTGATATGGTGCACTTAATCCACCATAAGTGATATTGCCGGTTCCAAGAACCTCTATTTCAACTTCTACAAAGAATGTTCCTAATGCGGCAACTGCTGAGTTAGATGCTGCTAATTCTAATTTGAGGGCATCTAATTCTAAAATATCTAATTGTATTTGTGCATTGGTGCGATCGGGAGATGTATAGGTGGTGACAGTAGTACTTCCAACAACGATGTTGACTGTATCAAATGTTCCACTTTGTGCCAATACTGAAAATGAAAGTGATTGTAAATCGTCCTTTGGAATCCAAGCTTTTGTTGTAGCATATCCTGAGATACCTGCAATAATTTCTACTTGTGTTTCGCCATTAGCGAAACGGTCTTGCCAACCCCAAGAGCCGACACGGGCGTCACTGCCACCCCATTCAAGCAATCCATCATCTGAGAAATCAATAGCAGGTTGCGCTGGGTAAGAGCCACCACTAAACCTAATTTCAATTTCATCAACTTGCCACGAGGTGAAATTACTCATATTGCCATCGGCAGGAGCCAGAGCTGCAAATTGTAATTGGAATCCATAGAGTGTCTCATCCAAATTATAGGTGTACGGTAAAGAAATATTAGTCCAGTTATCATCTCTATCAAATCGTATTTGGGCTTGTGCATTTGTGGTCAGACCTTCCACCAATACACTTTCAGAAGCAAAGTCGGCACTATACCAAGGAGAGGTAATATTAGCACTTGCATTACCTGAGAATTGTGTTGCATTACTCGTATAGAGTGCTCCGTTATTGGTCCAAACAATCCCTGTTTGAAGTGGTTGTAATGTATCCTTGTACGCTCCATCAAATGAAAGAGCGAAAATTCTCGGGATTCCAGCATTTGATTCTTCAAAATCGAACTTAATTCTTATTTCGTTAATATTTTCAAAATCAATAAGTTGTAGAGGAATTACTGTGCCAGAACCATTCATTCCAGCAATTGCAAGCCCATTATCATCCAATACGGTCCAATTAAGTCTTGCTCCTGTGGGTACATCGGCATCGATATACATTGGAGCCATCACAGATTTTGAAACTGGGAATGATGCATTGCTAGCCCAACCGATAGTGGGGCTGATCCAAGTTGCAGATGAAGGAATGTCCAAGAATACGTCATCAAAAAACCAGTAATCGCAACATGTGCCTGAGCCTGAATTCTGAAATGATCTAATCTGGCTATTAGCATGTAATGCTGCGACTGGTAAATTCTGATTCAATTGAACCACTGTACCCCCTAAAGTTGCACCGGAGTATGTTTGGAATGTTGTCCATGAACCACTACTTGTCTTATATTGGAACGCGAGGTTTTCATTGGAATCAGGTTCTTCTCCACATCCTGAACTACCTTGAAGGACCCACCCATGGACAGAAACTGTCGATAATCCATTCAGATTGACTACTGGAGAAGTTGCGTATGTTGAACCTGCATAAGTTCTGATCGAACCGCCACCAGTACCGTTTGTCCCACATTGAAGGGTTGACCTTCCAGAGAAACTGTTAGAGAAAGTCCAACCACTATTACCTGAATTAAAATCCCATACCGCATCTACGCCCTTCAGAGATAAACCGGCACCGGATTGTTTGGCACCATCTAATTGCGCATCAGAATGGGACCATATGCTATTGTCATCCCAGATAGTTGCAGATTGAGTTACTTGTACCGCTGGTGAGATTTTTAGATTAATATCAACTAGTGGCTCTGTGCTCAGCACCTCCACTTCAAAGGCATCATTGGCAGTTGAGCCATCTAGTGAAATGGTTTGTGTCGAGCCGGTAGAAGCAGGGAAAATTGTAGGCTCAGCAATCAGTGATTGCTGGGCGATTGTGCCATCATAATGCGCTGAAAGGCCAATTTGGACTGGCCCTCCAATCAATAGTAAAACGACTAGGAGAATTGCACGATGGCCATAGCCTCCTCTCGCCATAGACTGACGCTGTTGTTGAAAGGTCTTCAATGATACCCCTACTCAATCTCAAATAGTGCCGATTATGGATTGTATTGAGACAATTAAATTTATGTGATTAACAAGCGTAAATGAGCACTTATTACAAAATTAATATTGAGGAAGTTCCAACTCAACTGCGAATAATGGATCAACATCAGTTGAGTCGTGGAAAGCGACTACAACCCCTCCGTCAGACAATATTGCAAGGCTTGCAAAGTCAAAGCGAATATCGTTTCCTGCACCGGATGTCGAATCTAAATCTCCTGCTCCAATATAGGTCAGAGTATCCGGTGACATGTCTTCAGAATATCCACGTACATGATAGACCATATCAACATCTGGTCCTTCGCTACTTTGGTAGCGAATGTTAAGAACAAATAGGTCTAATTCACCATTTGCTTGAAACTCCCACTCTTCTATCGATGTTGAAACATTACCCATTTGGTAAGTGTAATTTTGCCAACTATTGGCTCCATCAGATGATATGAAATGTGTGAAATCGGTTCCAGTATTCTTCATGCAATGAATCGAACCAGTACTATCGATTTGGCAATATTCTGAAGGGAATTGAACTTCAAGTTCATTCCATGATAATGTAGTATCCATATATGCTGCATTGCCATTATCATAGTAACTCGGGAATAGTAATCCACCCGAAGGGAATGGGAAAGAACGCATTTCTTTATGCGGCTTATTGACATCATAATAGGCTGTCAAACCCGCTTCTGTGAAATTCAAATCCAACTCAATTGTTGGGTCGCCACCACCTCTATTTGGGAATTGGAATGGATAATAATTCAATCCGTCAACACTGATTTGACCACCTGCATTTTGAGTTTGATGCCAGAAATTGGAAACGATAATACTGGCCCAATCACCACTGCCTAAACTGGATGAAATTGGACCTACTACTTCGACTTGCCATGAACGGTCATAGAACGGTTCAGTCAACCGGTTGTAACACCATTTCCATTCCTCTTCACTATCATCGTACAAGAGTGCATAGAATTTGTCAATCTTGCCATCAGCACCAATATATGGGAACCACGTCATTGAGATAATGTCTCCATTTGTTGCTTGGACAATACTTCCCTCACCAAGTCCCTCTTGGCCTGGATTTGTTGGGACGAAAGTTCGGCACTGAGTATCTGGGAGAACTCCTGGGATGTAGGTGTCCCAAGCATGGCCACGGTCTTCTGTGTAAACCGGATACTCACCACCAATATTCATGATGTCACCTTCGATTGTAGTAGCGATATAATGTTCGCAACAATTGCCACCGTAATCCTTATTGAAAACTGCCCATGTAGTGTTGGTAGTTTCATTTGTTCGTAAATCGATGGTAATGAATTCTCTAGCATCACCATGAGTTGCTTCATCTATCATGACGTAATCATCAAAAATAGGTGCCACCTTTTCTTTGCCGGCAATTCCTTCACCATTGCCTAAACAACCAGCCATTAAGGTGGAAGTTGCAATGAACAAGCAAAGCAGCACTCGGCGCATAAGAAAACCTCGCGCACCCTCTCTTTCAAGGCATCGCTTCAAAGATTTAACAAATCCAACTCACTCTACTGTAAATTGAACGGTGATTCCATCTACTGTGAATGAATCTGCATTTGCTGGGCCTTGGCCCTCAGAATGGAATACTGCTGCTGCACTTCTCGTTTCTGTAGCAACCCATGTTTGGTCTGATTCAAACATCTCAGGAGCATTTTGCAGCCATACCTGCAAGTCGATAGTCGCTTCGATTTCAAAATCCATTTCCTTACGCTTGGCTTGGATTCTGCGAGTAATATCTCTTGCTAATCCTTTGGATAAAAGCAACGCTGTGTCTTGCATATCCAGTACCAATGAGACTTGGATTGCATCTTCGCCTTGACCGATAGTTACAGTTTCTGCAGCGAAGCCGTCTCTTTCTGCTCTACGAATCTCAACATCGTTTTCATCAATATCAACACCTAGGATTTGCATTCCACCGGCTTTGATCGCCGCAAGCATCTCATCAGGATTTTGTGCATTCTTTATCTCATTAGAAACTGCATTAACCTCTGCTCTTGCTTTCGGTGCTAAGGTTCTGAAGTTAGGAGCAAGTTCGATTTTTTGGAATCGGTTCAAATCTTGCTCAATGGCAATTTCTTCTACATTCAATTCCTCGGCCAAGATATCATGGAAAATAGATAGGTCTGGCCCGGCGACTATCCATCCTTGTGCACATGGAAGCCTTTGCCTTCTACCGGCTTCAACACGAATTCTTCTTCCTGCTTCAGCAAGTTCACGAACTAAAATCATAGTATCTTCTAATTTCTTATCCAAAGGCGGTATTGTTGCGGTAGCTGCTGCTGCCTCAAGGTCCCACTCATCCGATGTTGCACCTGCTAGGCTTCCTGGAACACCCAATGGCCAAGCGGCTTGATGAACAGGTTGTCCAGTAAGATTACGATGAATCACGTCGACCATAAAAGGAGAGATCGGAGCCATTAAGCGGCAAATTACCACCAATATCTCGTGGAGAGTATGTTGGCAAGATGCCTTGTCATCATTCTCAGCCTCATCCCACAATCTTCTGCGTGAGCGTCTAACATACCAATTGGACAAATCATTGACAACGAAATCTTCTAGGTCACGGCAAGCCTTATGGAAATTCCAAGATACGAAATCATTGTGATACTCGCTTGCAACAGATGACATTCGTGATAGAATCCATCGGTCCAATGCTGGCCTTGATGAAACATCATTTACGGAAGTTTCAGGGTCAAACCCGTCAAGTGCTGCATAATCTGCATGGAACTTGTAAACATTCCAAAGGGTTAGGAACATCTTGGCATAAGTTTCTCTAACACCATTAGGGTCGAATTTCAGTGGACTCCAAGGCGCTCCTGCAGTCACCATATACCAGCGGGTAGCATCAGCGCCCTCACGGTTAAAATGGTCCCAAGGGTCTACAATATTTCCTTTGGACTTGGACATCTTCTTGCCTTCAGCATCCAAGATTAGACCCAAACTTAGGCACCGTTTGTAAGATATTGAATCGAAAACAGTTGTAGAAACTGCTAGCAATGTGTAGAACCATCCTCTGGTTTGGTCTACTCCTTCACAGATGTAATCAATAGGATAACTAGTTTCAAATTTGTTATCTTTGGCGAATGGGTAATGCCATTGAGCAAAAGATGCACAGCCTGAGTCAAACCAGCAATCCATAACGAAGGGTTCTCTCTTCATTGGTTTCCCATCATCACTCACGAAAGTAAATTCATCTACAATCGGTCTGTGTAGATCTACATCATCAGGACATTCAGGGTTTTCAAATCCTGCTGCCACTGCAAGAGCGACTTCATGTTGAAGTTCTGCAATAGAGCCAACACATTTCATTTGACCGTCTTCGCTTCTCCATACAGGGATAGGTGTTCCCCAGTATCTTTCGCGAGAAATAGCCCAATCTTTGACATTACGAATCCACTCACCAAAGCGACCTTCGCCAACCCAATCGGGTGCCCATTCTGTTTGACTGTTGAATTCTATTAATCGCTCCTTTACAGCGGTCATTCTGACAAACCATGAATCCATTGCATAGTAGAGAAGTGGATGGTCAGTCCTCCAACAGTGTGGGTAATCGTGGGAGTAGATTTTCTCACGATATAGTAATCCGCTTTGTGGACCTTTACCATTAGAGCCACCAGCAGCGGATAATAATTCAATGATTGTGGCGTCACAATCTTTGACATATCGGCCATCTAGTTGAGGATGGATTCCTTTGCTGAATGAACCATTCATTTCCACAGTGTGATGAGCAGGCAAACCTGCAGCCATTCCGAGATTATAGTCATCCTCACCATACATTACAGCGGTGTGAACTACTCCAGTTCCATCGGTAGTGGTTACCCAATCCGCTTCTAAAATAGTCCATGCGGTTTCTGAATCACCACGAGGCACTGCATCTGGGAATAGCGGCTCGTATGCTTTACCAACTAATTCGCTACCAGGGAATTCTTCTAAAATTTCTGCATGATGACGTAATACTTCTTTCATCAAATCTTTGGCGATGATTAACTCTTCACCGATTGAAGCGCCGCCAGCACCTTGCCAATTTTCTGCATCTTCGGTTATCTTGACTCGAACATAGGTGACTTCTGGTCCAACCGCCAGTCCAACGTTTCCTGGAAGTGTCCAAGGGGTGGTAGTCCAAGCAAGAATTGATACATCTTGATCAACTAATTTGAATTTAACATAAACTGAAGGCTCTTCTACTTCCTTGTATCCTTGTGCTACTTCGTGAGAGGAATAAGAAGTTCCAGTTTGTGGACAATAAGGTAGAACCTTGTGCCCACGATAGAGCAAATCCTTGCTGAACATTTGCTTCAATGCCCACCAGCAAGATTCAACATAATTATTGTCTAAGGTTACATATGGGTTATCCAAGTCAATCCAGTAACCCATACGTTCGGTCATTTCTCTCCAAGATGCTTCATAGGTCCAAACCGATTCTCGGCAAGCCTGATTGAATTCCTTCATTCCATAAGATTCAATCTGTTCATTACTCATTAGGTCCAATCTCTTCTGAACTTCAATCTCAACTGGTAGGCCATGAGTATCCCATCCACCTTTTCGCTCAACTAGAAAACCTTCCATTGTTTTCCATCGGCAAACTAAGTCCTTGTAAGTACGAGCAACTACATGGTGAATACCAGGTTTACCATTTGCAGTAGGCGGCCCTTCCAAGAAAATGAATGGTGCTCCTGAGCGACGTGAATCAATACTAGATTGGAAAGCGTTTTCATGCCCCCAAGCCTCTAATAGCCCTGTTTCGAGTGCAACCGCATCCAAATCACCAGCAGCGTTTGGTTGAGCCATACTTGGGCCACTTAGGGTTTTGACTTGAACTTCACCCTAGGCAAGATATATGTTCGATGCGATTTACAAACTTTTAACAGATTGCGAAATGACAATTGGGCAACTGTTTTCAATCGAACATTTGAAGGATATCCGAGAATAGTTCTCGGGCATTTCCTTGCGAGCGTTGAACCAGTCGCTTAACAATTAATTCCGGTGTAGAACGGGCCAAGTGATTTCGCTTTGGCGTTCTATCAACAATCAATTCCATATCCTCGTCTAAGCCACTCGCTTCAATTCCATCAACTCTTAGATCATCACGGCCACTTGCCTTGATTATAGCTGGTGCTAAATGTGTTACTAGCATCATCGTAGTTTCAGGTTGAGATTCTGCTGCTAATAGCATACCAGCGATAATTCTTGCACCTGCGCCCGGCTCTGTTATCGCTTCTAATTCATCAGCGAGAATCAATTTAGCAGACGGGTCTGAAACCACTTCTGCTAATTCAACCAAAGTTTGCTCAAGTGCTCCCGCACTTTGAGTTCCACCAGCCTTGGCCAGTATGTGAAGAGATTCAACCAGTCCAACTCTAGCACTCTTGGCTGGAACTGGCAATCCCATGTGAGTTAGGATACTAACATGGGCGAGTAATTCTAACAGAGTGGTCTTACCACCAGAGTTAGCACCGGTTAGCAATGCTAAGGATTGTTTATCCGCTTCATCGGCGGCTTGACCTAAACCATAGGTGACCGGATCTGGTGGACATCCCAATAGTAAATGGCGCCCCTCTTCAACATAGATTCCATGTCCAACAATCTCTGCGGTTGTGCAATCGTTTTCCAGAGCCCATTTGGCGATTGCAAGCCATTGGTCAAACTCTATCAATTCACGGATTGCTGATTCGCAATGACTCTTTAGTGGCCCTAATTTAGCCGCCAAATTAGAGATATGCTGTGCTTTATCGACGACTAATTTTGATTCTAATTGCCCATCTATTTTGTCGATGGTTGAACGATTGACTTTTGCAGGCCAATCGTCGGTGAACAAATCGAATGGGCATCGGCTACCTGTCCCCTCAAGGAATACATTCAATGTGGTTTTTGCTTTTTCCATCGCATCGGAAATCACCATGCTCGTTGCATCTCGTATTTTTCTTTGGAAGGCTGTACTATCGGATAATGCCTCTAATAATTCTGCACCTGATAGTGCCATTTTGGCATCGTTCATTGCGTTCTCAACTTCTAAGTTGACTTCTTCGCATAGCGATTTGACTTTGCCCCACAGTAAATCTTTGACTTCAGCGACTTTTTCTAAATCACTTTCATCATCTATCTCATCCAATAATTCCGGCAATTCACTGAGTCCTTCAACAGAACTAAACAGAGCATCAAGGAATGGGTGGAATTCCTCATCTATCGTTTTCAATTCAACGATTTCTCTTACCACTTGTAAAGTTCGCTTGTTATGCTGAAACCAGTCAAGTGTTTTTTCAGGAATAATCAATTCTTCAACAGGATCATTGGCAAGGACCAGCCAACCATCTGGTGTTTCAGCAGGTGCGCCTCCTCCAATCCATGTAATCGACTTGAAAACAGTGTAATCCTTCCATGTCTCCCCATTGCCTGGAGTTAGAACTCTACACCATTTTTTGAGATGTTCACGTGGTTTCTTTGAGACTACTACACGCTCATATCGATTATTTGGAGAACGGGTAATTGCAAGTGACTTCCAAGATTCAGAAAAAACCGCAACCAGTTCTGGATGACTTGAAGCAAAGTTAAGAGAAAGAATTGATTTCTTTCGCCGCTCACTCGGGTCTGCAACTGGAGTCAGTAATTGCATTCTATCTCTGCTCGCTTGACAAGAAGAAAAAGCGCTAATGCTCGATAATAATTGTTTGTGAACGCTGACTGACTCCTTGGTCGCAAGGAAAGTACCGTTATCTCCTGCAACTGCCCTAGCCAATGATAATGCTCGTTTTGGGGATAGCCCGTCAATCTCGGTAATACGTGCTAAATCTCCGCTTTTGAGAGATGCAACTGCTAATTCTTCGGAACCAAAATGGGCGGTCAATTTCTGCGCCAACTGTTTTCCAACACCAGGGAGAGTACTCAATACCATACTTACCATGGTTTGCCAACCGTTTAAGAGAATAGCGCACAGTTATCAGCTGAAAACGCAAACTGAACTGTGAACAGAGTCTGGCAGTTTTCCAAAAATGATCAGCAAGTCCGTTGCCCTTCTTCACCATACTCGTGTATTGGCGCTTGGAATAACTGATCACAAGTTCTGCTAACCAATGGAAGAGTCAATGTTGCAGTAGACCAATCGATTGAGTATGAACCTATACTTGCAGGACTAGGAATATAATCAGAACCGGTTTGAGTCATAGTGATGTGAATTGATTCCCCTGCTTCCAAGAATACATCCATTGGCATGAACTCCATTAATCCAGTCACCTGTGAGAATGGTACAAGCAATTCTTGCCCATCACGGCCACCAGCATGGAATCTGTAATCCATTACCGCATGGCCAAGGTGCATTCCTGAATCATCGGTCATTTCCAAATACCCATGCGCACCATTTGTCGTATGCGGTGCTACTGCCATATGGAAAGTTGGCATTCCAGCAATATATGTGTCATTTTCAAATGGCCCATATGTCATCATAATCGAATTAGTTCCCGTAATTGATGCTCCTGATGGCGATAAATCTTCAGCAGCAATCTCAAAATATTCAGTATCTGGTGCTGGGTAAGTTGTCTCAAATCTCCAGCCACCGCGGTTATCTTGTATCTCAACACCCAAACTTGGTTCTCTTCCTTCACCTTTCAAATACCAATCAAACCAATACAACATCTCATCAGCCCAATCCCATCTTAGAGTGTATGGATAGG